>Ga0154020_10002909_pt1 | contig 20818 bp, 20 predicted proteins | sample Klosneuvirus_201_FD_109709 | JGI IMG/M metagenome (GOLD analysis project Ga0154020, IMG submission 109709) | Active sludge microbial communities from wastewater, Klosterneuburg, Austria - Klosneuvirus_20160825_MG | ecosystem: Engineered > WWTP > Aerobic digester > Activated sludge | place... | reverse complement strand
GTTCGATCCACTTGGTCAGTTCATCCATGATGTCGTCCGCAGGATTCTCCGTTTGCGCGTCCAAAATTGGCAGGATCATGACCCGTGTCTCAAAATCGTCACCGAAGTCCGGGCATTCATCTGTCCGGTTGTTTAGAAAATAAAAAACCGCCGCCGCGAGGAGGAGCGTGGCAATGCCGCCCGTGAGGTAATAGCGCCAGGCCTTGGAACTATGCGGCTTGATCTCCGGCTCAAAATACACCTTGCCGGTTTCCAGTTGCCGCACAATTTTCAGGGCATTGTCGGCCAGTTGATTGGTCACCACCCGGGCATCATCGGGGTCAATGGCGCCTTTCAGGTCTTGAGCCTTCAACTGGTACAACTCGGCTTGATTGATGCGAGCAATATCGGCCAGCTCGGGATAATCCGCGAACGCGTTCAGCAACTTGAGCAAATGCTCGTAGCCCTCTTCCAGGTTTCCCTGGCTGATCATTTTTTTGATCTCGTCGAGTTCTTTCGAAAATTCCATGGCAGGTGGATTGATGTGGAAAACAAGGCTTCCCAAAGGGGCCGAAACTTACGGCACTTTCACGGCATTGCCCACTTTGCGGACTTTCACCTCCAGGCGATTGTTGATGTTGTGGTCGGCATCGGAGCATTCCACGCCGTTTTTGCAGTGGTTTCGGATTTGGTCTTCGCCCATACCGATAGCCGTGATACGCCCAGCGGCAATGCCCTTGAACGTCAGGTAGGTTTTAGCATTTTTGGCGCGTTCGTTGGACAAGGCAAGGTTGGCTTTGTCCTCTCCACGGCTGTCGGTATGCATGGTCAGGTCAATTTCCATCTCCGGGTAGCGCAGCATAAGTTCCACAATGATATCCAGGTGGCGAGCGGCACTCTGGTTGAGCGTAGACTTGCCCGGCTCGAAGTTAATCTTGTCCATTGTGATCACGTAGCCGTCCTGCAAGGGTCGGGCCAACAAGGCATCGGCCTTGGCCGCGTCCGTTGCCGTGCCGGCGGCGAGTTCGATGGGTTCCAGCCGGATGGTATTGTTGATGGACTTGTTTCGGGCAGCCGTCGTGGTCACGCTGAACGGACGGAATCCCTCGCGCTTGACCTGCAGGAAATAGTCGCCTTCAAACGGCAGGCAAATATTGTATTCGCCGTTGATGTCCGTGTGCGCCACGGTTTGTTTGGTGCTCTGCCGGTGCGTGAACGTCAGGGTGGCGTTCGGGATGCGGTTGTTGAACTTGTCGGTCATCACCACGCCGGTCATGCGGTGGCAGATGGCATCCTCGTACAGCGCCAGCCGGAGTTCGCCGCTTTTGTTCGGTTCCATGGTGTAGAGCCGTTCGGCGGATTGGTATCCGTCGTAGCTGGCAAGAATGAGATAGCTCCGATACAGGACAAAGTCGGTTTGCGCCTTGCCATCGGTATTGGTATAATTGTCGGGCACGCCTAATTCTTCGGCGTCTTTGCGCACCAGCCGGATGCTGAAGGAGTTTTGCGACTCGGGCGTGGGCGCCAGTTCGGTGTAATAAAAATCGTTTGTTTTAGCCGAAATGAAGCCATCGTCGGAAGATTGCAGCACGCGGATTTCGGCTTTGGGAATGGGCTGGCCGGTTTTGCCGTCGGTAACCACGATCGTCACGCGTCCGGACAGCGGTTTTTCCACGCCCTGAATGCCGTTGTCTTGCCGGAAGGTGTAGATGTCGGCCTTGCCGTGGCCCCCGGGGCGGTCGCTGGTGAAAAAGCCCTGCGTGCCATCCTCGTTGAGGATCATGCCCATATCGTCGTTGGGCGAGTTGAAGGGTTCGTTCAGGTTGACGACCCCTTCGGCGAGGTTGTCGAGGTTGGTGTAATAAATATCCAGCCCACCGAGCGTTTCGTGTCCGTTGGACGCGAAGAACAAGGTTTTTTCGCCGAACGTGATGAACGGGAACAGTTCATTTTTTTCGGTGTTGATCTCCGGGCCGAGGTTGACCGGCGTGCCCCAGGAGCCGTCCGCCATCCGCGTAACGGCATACAAATCAAAGCCGCCCTGGCCGCCCGGCATATCGGAGCTGAAGTAAAGTTTCTGGCCGTCCACGCTCAGGCTGGGGTGCATACAGGAGTAGCTGTTGTTGTTGAACGCCAATTCCTGCACGTTTTCCCAATCGTATTTGCCGAGTTTAGCCTGGTAGATTTTCATGCGCACGCGGCCGCTTTCGTCGGCCTTTTGCACGCCCTTGTACATGTTGTTTCGGGTAAAAAATATGACTCTGCCGTCGCGGCTGAACGTGGCCTGCCCTTCGTTCAGGGTAGAGTTGATCTCTTCCGAAAACGGCGTGCGCACCATCGGTTCGCCGTTTGCGTCCAGCAGGGTAAAATACATATCGAAATTTGTGCGGTCGCGGGAGCGCCGGTCTGCCGGACCGACCTCGCTGCTGTTGGACAGGAACACGATGCCGTCGCGGTGGTAAATCGGGCTGAAGTCGGTGCCGGGGCCGTTGATCTCGGCGGCATTGCGAATGAGCGACGGGCGAACTACCTCTCGCTCCCGGAAGCGGTCTTTGGATTTGCTTTTTCCGGACTGTTGAGCGGAAGCCACGGGCAGTGCCGGGGCTATGAAGGCGGCGGCAAGAAGGATTAGAAACTTTTTCGTCATGTTCAAAAAAATAATTTAGCGCAGCCAAAACGACACGCTTCCCTGAAAATTGCCTTTGGACGTGGAACCGCGCCGTTGGTCAATATCCCAGTCCGGAATCAATAACGACGCCCTCCGGCGGGTTGAACCACCAGCGCACGGTAGCCTCGATGGAGCCGCTGCTGAACTGGCGCAATTTGGAAAGTCCGATGTCGTATGACAGGCACAGGAACAGATTTTTGGTGGCTTGCACGCCGGCCAGCACATCAATACTTTCTCCAAAGCCGCTGTCGCCGCCGGCGCGGTAGGTGACGCCGCCGTAAAACGTTTTTTGCAATCCGGCCAGGACATTGACCTCGGCTTCGAAAGGGGCGTTGGGCACGAACTTGAGCAGCACCTGAGGCATGATCTCAAGATCGTCGCTTGGGGTGATGGTGAATCCGCCCATGGCGTTGAAGTGGCGTTCTTCGCGGGAGAAGTCGCCGCCTAGTTCCGAAAAGTCTATGTTGTTCTGAAAAAAACGCGGCACGGCGACGCCTGCATACCAGCCTTTTTCGGCATTGGAATAGTAAAATCCGAACCCGAAATTGACCATCCACTTGCTGCGCAAATCGGTGGGAATGGCTCCGTCGGTATTTGCCGGCGTAGAGCTGTACAGGCGTTCGTCGTTCCAGTTTTGCCAAAAATTGCGCACGCTGGGTTGCAGCCCGATGCCGAGGTGGCCCCGGCGCAAGGGAATGCGGTAGCAGTAGATCAGGTCCACCGTAAACGTGCGGTTAATGCCGACACTATGCCGCGAGATGTTGGCGCCTATCCCGAGGCGTTCGTTGAGCATGGGTTGGTTGAACGACAGGGTTTGCGTATTGGGCGCCCCGTCTATCCCGATCCACTGACTGCGGTGGATCGCCGTGATGGAGGGCGACACAAAACTGCCCGCATAGCCGGGATTGTATGCCAGTTTGTTGAACATAAACTGGGTGTGCTGCGGCTCCTGTTGCGCTATGGCCGTGCCGGAGATGCAGAAAAAGAGGATTATGGTTTGGGTAAAAAATTTGTGCATGGGTATGATCGGTTTTGGGAGGGTTGCTTGCGAGGGGAGGTGTCACAGAGGCTCACAGAGTTTTTAGAGGCTCACAGAGATTTGTCATTCCGTAGGAATCTGTCCAATCTACGTTGGGAAAAACTCTGTGAGCCTCCGTTTTCTCTGTGAGCCTCTGTGACACTCCCCCTCGCAAGCGGCCCTCGAATTTCGGCGCCTCAAAGGTATAGCCGAATTTTTGAAATTAATTCCGGTACTTTTCCTCAAAGCGCCGTTGCAGCACTTTTTGTTTGTTGTCGAGATTGATCTCGCGGCCCTGGATGAACGCGGCGCTCAAGCGGTTGGTGCGCATATCCAGCGCGTCGCCTTCACTGATGAAGAGCGTGGCATCCTTGCCGGTTTCGAGCGAGCCGACGGTGTTGCCGATACCCATGATGGCTGCCGGGCTGAGCGTGAGTGCCTGCACCGCTGCCTCGTAGGGCAGCCCGAAGCCGATGGCCTGACCGGCTTGAAACGGCAGGTTGCGCTGTTGCCAGGCGGCCTCGCCGGCGAGCACAAACGGAATACCTGCTGCATGCAGGGCAGCCGGGGTTTTGAACGGCTGGGCTATGTCTTCATCGTCGCGGTTGGGCAGGCGCTGGGTTTCGTCAAGGATCACCGGCACCCGGTGCTCGCGCAAAAAGTCGGTGATGAGCCAGGCATCGGCAGCGCCTACCAGCACCACACGTGTGCCGAACTGTTCGGCAAACAGCACGGCTTCCTGCATGGTACGGGCGTTATCGGTGCGGATATACAGGTTTTGTTTGCCGTCAAAAACACCACGCATGGCCTCAAAACGCGGGTTTTTCGTTTCGGGAGCGGCGTTTTGGCAATAGGCTTTGGCCTCTTCAAAAAAACGACGGATTTCCGACACGTTTTTATCGTAGGCGTTGACTTCCGGCTCCTGATCGGGTGTGCGGGCTGGCGGGCCGAAGCGACGGCGGGGCTGCGGCGTGGGCCAGTTGAGGTGGATACCGTCGTCGGTGCGCAGCGCGGCGTCCTCCCAGTTCCAGGCATCGAGCTGTACCACAGAGGAGCTGCCGGAAATGACACCGCCCGAAGGCACCACCTGGGCCATGAGCACCCCGTTGGAGCGCACCGTGGGCTGGATGTCGGAGTCGGTGTTGTAGGCGATAATGGAGCGGGCATTGGGGTTGTAGGCCCCTATTTCGGTGAAATCCTGCGTGGCGCGCACGGCATCCACTTCCACGAGACCAAGGCGGGAATCAGTGGCGATAAACCCTGGATACACGTGCTTGCCGGTGGCGTCGAAAATCTTGGCAAACTTGGTGCGATCCAGCCGGATCGTTGTCGCGTCGGCCACCAGCGTCAGTTTGCCGCCCTCGAAGGCAATAGCGCTGTTGGCCAGCACCTGTCCGTTGCCGAGGTGGGCCGTAGCGCCAAGGATGAGTACGGCGCCGCGCTGGGGCGGTGCAGGGGTAGGCGGCTGGGCGGGCAGGGTAGCCGCGAGGAAAAGGGTAGCCAGTACGGGTAGTATCTTGTTCATGTTCAATGTTTTTTCAATTATTTAATGGCACAAACCAGCATCCCTCGTCCTTCAATCTCTCCTTCCAGCAGGTCGCCGATTTGCACAGGCCCCACACCGGCAGGGGTGCCGGTGAAGATCAGGTCGCCCTTTTGTACGGTGAAGTACCGGGAAATGTGCACGATGAGCGTGTCGAAGGGGAAAATCAGGTCGCGGGTATGGCCGTCCTGTACGACCTGGCCGTTTTTTTTGAGTCGGAAATGAATATCCTTCGGGTTGGGTATCTCTTCCAGGGCAATCCATTTGCTCACCGGCGCCGAGCGGTCAAAACCCTTGGCAATTTCCCAGGGCTGGCCTTTTTGTTTGAGTTTGTCCTGCAGATCGCGAGCGGTGAAGTCAAGCCCGAACGCCACGGCATCGTAGTAGCGGTGCGCAAATTCGGGCTGCACGGAGCGTCCGTTCTTGCATACACGAAGCACGATCTCGCCTTCATAGTGCAGGTCCTGGGTAAAATCCGGGTAAAAAAACGGTTTGTTGTTGACCACGAGCGCCGTGGGCGGCTTCATGAAAATGAGCGGCTCGGACGGCACCGGGTTGTTGAGTTCTTTGGCGTGGTCCACGTAGTTGCGGCCAATGCAGAAGATTTTCATGCGGCAAATGTATACAATAAGGCCATACCGGACTTCGTCCGACGAATTCGTCGTCGGACGAGGCCATGAAAAAAGGCAGTTCGAGGCTTTTCCGGCAAAATTTTTGAAAAAATAAAATACGGTTTGGAAATTCGAGTGGGCGACGCTTACCTTTGCAGCCCGAAAAAACAACCAATGTTGGCTCCGTAGCTTAATGGATAGAGCATCTGACTACGGATCAGAAGGTTAGAGGTTCGAGTCCTCTCGGAGTCACCAAATTTACAAGCACTTGATTGTCACCGGCGGACAAAACAAATTTTGGAATCGCCCACACCAGCCAAGCCGCGTAACGCACACCACAAGTCAAGAAAGAAGTCATGTCGAAAGTTTGTGATTTGACGGGGAAAAAGACGATATCTGGCAACTACGTATCGCACTCCAACCGCAAGACGAAGCGCCGGTTCCACCCGAACCTGCAGACAAAAAAGTTTTTCATGCCGGAAACCGGCGAGTGGGTCACCCTCAAGGTGAGCTGCGCCGCCCTACGCACGATTAGCAAAATGGGCCTTTACGCCTACATCAAAAAATTGGAAAAGAAAGGCGAAATCATCTACCACGGCAACGAAGTCGGCTGCTAAGCCCTTGTTGTAGTATCTGACTCGCGCTCACCATCGAATATCAAACACAATGGCAAAGAAAAGCAAAGGCAATCGGCTCCAGGTCATTCTCGAGTGCACCGAGCACAAGAACAGCGGCTTGCCCGGCACGTCCCGGTACATTACCCAAAAGAACCGCAAGAACACGCCGGAACGCATCGAACTGAAAAAATACAACCCGATCATGCGGAAGTACACCGTACACCGCGAGATCAAATAAGGCACACCAAGTCCTATTTTTTTAACATAAAAAAGCACGGAACGCCATGGCAAAAAAAGTTTCCAAAAACGCTCGGGTGGCCCAGCGCGCCGCCAACGCAGGCTCCGGCAAGGACCATGTGAAAGTGGTAAAGGCCGTGAAAGACCCGGTCACCGGTCGCTATACCTACAAGCAAATGATCGTTCACAAAGACAAAGTGAAGGATTTCTTCGCCGACGTAAAGTAGGCGCCAATAAGGCAAAGCCCACGGGGCGACTGGTTTCCGACCGGTCGCCCCGTTTGTTTTTTCACCGCTACTGCTGGAGCTCATCTCCAACTGCTAGACCTCCGAGATGCAACTCAAGGGCGAATTGACGTGACGATTTATCGGCGGGAGGCGTACTTTCGCCCTGACCGGGAAATGAACTGTCCGGCACCTGCGCATGAATACCCACCAACTCCGCGAATGGCTTGCCGACGGCAAAACCGAGCGCGTCCTTGACGAACTGCTTCGGCTCACGACCGCCGCAGATCCCGATCTGCATCACGAAGCCACACTGCTCTCTGCCCGCTTTGAACACCTTGCCCGCCAAAAGCGCCTCGGCACGCTGGAATTCGAAGACGAATCTCGCGAACAAGCCCAGATCAGCTACAGCGCGCTCGAAATCATCAAGCGGCTGGAGGAAACGGACAGGTCTCCCGCCTTCCCGGCCTGGGCCAAAACGCTTGCCGTGCTCATCGTGGCTGCCGGCATACTGGCCGGTATCGCGTATACATCCGGATGGTTTGAGAAACAAACGGAACCTGATCCCGCAGCGCAACCCTCCAAAACGGATACTGCCACCGCCCAACCCGCTGCCGAGCCTACTGTTCCTGTGCAGACACCACCTGCCGAGGCCAAACCGAAACCGGAGGGTCGGAAAACCATCCCACGGGTAACGACCAAGCCAAAATTGGAGGTTCGAAAACAGGAACCGGAACCCCGGGCAACGTCCAGGCCCGAAACCAACACCTCCAGCCAGGAAACTCCTGCGTCCCCCGGAGGGCTTTTGGCGCTCCCGCCGGAAGGGGAATCCGTGACCATCAAATGTAAAACCAACAAAAATCGTCTGAATGTCCACTACCGTGCAGGCGAGGCCCTGCGCTTGTATTTCATCGTCAACCAAGCTTGCCATGTGCGGGTAATCTACCAACTCGCCAACGGGCAGCTCGTGCTTCTGGAAAACGACCGCCAGGTGTCGGCAGCCGAGGTGGATCAGTGGCTCCAGACCGGCCCCAGTTTCGAGGTGGCAGCTCCGTTCGGCGAAGAGCGGGTGTATGTGTTTGCGCAAACAGTTGCCTTCCCACCGCTTACCACCCAAAAAGATGCCGGCGGTTTTTTGCTCATAGCGGATAAATTGTCCACAGCCCTGGAAAAAACCCGGAAGTTAAAACGCCGGCAGCTCTTCGCGGAGGACGATGTGATGTTTAAAAAGCACCAGTAACACTCCCGTACCTGCCTTCTGTTGCTGCGGGATATTTACAGGAATGGGGCAGTACTTCGCAAAACCTCGTAACATTGCGCCACAATTCAAAAAACTAACAACACCAAGTCATGGAACAGTTGACCATGCCGGATTTCACTTCCGGCGCCATGTGGATCAGCCTGCTCACCCTCACGTTTCTGGAAATCGTGCTCGGGGTGGACAACATCATTTTTCTATCCATCGTATCGGCCAAACTGCCGCCCAAGGATCAGCCTAAGGCACGGAACATCGGCCTCCTGCTTGCCATGGGCCTGCGCATTATCCTGCTTTTTGCCCTGGTATGGATCATCGGCATGAACAAGCCCTTGTTCCACATTGACCTGCCCGGTCTGCATGGCGATGTGACCGGCCAGGGACTCATCCTGTTTCTTGGAGGCACGTTCCTGTTCTACAAGGCCACTACCGAAATTCACCACAAGTTGGAAAGCCCGGAAGCCGGCGACAACCCGGATGTGGGCAAAGGCAAAAAGGCCCTCAGCGCCGTCATTATTCAAATAGCGCTCATCAACATCGTGTTTTCGTTCGACTCCATCCTGACGGCTGTCGGCCTGACCAATGATTTAACCATCATGATCATCGCCGTGGTGGCTTCCGTACTGGTGATGATGGCTTTTGCCGGCCCGGTCAGCGATTTTGTGAACAAGCACCCGACCGTACAGATGCTCGGTATGGCGTTCCTGATCCTCATCGGCTTTTCGCTTGTGGCCGAAGCGGCCCACCTCGGGCATTTCATTGAGGGCGCCGTGCCGAAGGGCTACCTGTACTTTGCCATCTTCTTTTCCCTGTTCGTGGAAATGCTCAACATCCGTTTGCGAAAAGTGCGCGATCCGATTCAATTGCACGGGTATGCCGAAACAGCCGTCGAACAGGGTTTGCTCGACGAGGTTGACGAATCGGGCAATCCGAAAACTAAACGATGACACTCAACCTCTCCCGAAACATCGTCTTTTTCGATGTGGAAACAACCGGCCTGAACGTAGTGCGCGATCGCATCGTGCAGATCGCCCTGATCAAACTGTTCAAAAACGGCGATCCGCCCGCCGAGCTCAGCACGCTCGTCAACCCAGGCATGCCCATTTCCGAGGAATCCATGGCCGTGCACGGCATCACACCCAAGGACCTGGCCAACAAGCCGACGTTTCAGCAGCTGGCCCAAAAAATCTGGGACTTCATTGGCGATGCCGACCTGGCCGGGTACAACTCCAATCGTTTCGACGTACCCATGCTCATGGAGGAGTTTGCCCGCGTGGGCATGGAATTCGATGTGAGCAAACGCCGGTTGATTGACGTGCAGCGCATCTTTTACAAAATGGAGCCGCGTACCCTCAAGGCCGCCTACCGCCTCTACTGCGGCAAGGAACTGACCGACGCCCACGACGCACTGGCCGATGTAAAAGCCACCGTCGAGGTGTTCCAGGGCCAACTCACCACCTACGAGGGCAAAGACCTGATTGATGAGGACGGCAAGCTGATTCCTGCGCCGATCAAAAACGATATTCAGGCGCTGCACGAGTTTACCAACGACCTCAACTTCCTCGATGCTACTCAAAAAATCCGGGTGCAGCCCGATGGTACCCCCGTGTTCAACTTCGGCAAGTATGTCGGCCAGCCCGTGAAAGAGGTGCTTGCCAAGGACAAGAATTATTACTTCTGGATTCTCGAAAAAGAGTTTTCCTCCCAATTGAAGCAGATCGTGAAGCAGCTGATGCGAGAGGTGGAAAAAAAGTGATTCGTTGCACTTGATTTAGAATGTTAGATTTGCCCAAAATAAGGGGCAAGTGGCTTTACTAAAACTTTCTGACCGCGTACGGCAACTGATCGGAGAAAACGACCAGCGTGCAGCGGCTGATCTGTTGATGCAAGCTTTCCGCGAAAAAAATCAGCAGCTCTTCAACATTGCTTTGGTGCAGCAGGCCAACATCAAAAAGTTGGCGGATCAAATTGCAACAGGTATCCTGTCACCGGACGAAATCAATCTCCAGCAAGCAAAAATTAATGCTGCCCTGCTCCACCTGTCCGACGAGCACGCCCGCCTGTTTGAGGACGGTGTCCGCGGAACAATAGCGCCGCGTTGGATGCTTTGGGCCGGCGTTGCCCTCGTAGCATTGGCGCTGATTGGGTGGCTGGTGCAACGAGGCGCCTCGACAACCGATCAACCCGACTTCGACCTCACGGTGTACCTGCATGAACCTGACGGTGAACATCTCGTGATAAATAAAGGCTCGGTCAACTTGCGCCTGGGGGAAACAGTACTGCCATACCCTCAACAACTTGATTTCGCTGGAAAGGCTACGTTTAAAGGGGTGGATGGAACGTATCAGGATTCTGTTGTGGCGTTACAGTATTTCCCCTTGCAGAAAGAAAGGCGTTTCAAAATAACACACCAAACCGTAGAAAGACTTTCCGGCCGGAAGCAGGATATCACTTTTACCCTCGAATTTTTGCCCGACACCACCGTTTTTCAAGCGAGTTTGACTGATGCCAAACATAAATCCATTTCAGGGGCAGAGATCACGATAGATGGTAATTTACACGCGGTGAGCGATTCCGCCGGTTATTTCTCCGTGGATATTCCCAAACCCATCGGCACTATGGTCTATTTGGTGATCAAAAAAAATGGCAAACTCCTCTATAAACAAGACATGCCGGTAACGTCCGACTTTCAAGAAATACCCATCGAATGACTACACGCTTTCCACTCCTGTTGTTTGCCATCACCTTCGGGTGCAGCGGCCTTTCGGCCCAGACCAAAGTGCGCATCCGGGTGCTGGACGAGAATGACCAGCCGCTCAAATTCGTTCGCTTAACCCTGTCCGGCGCCAACTTGCCCATCGAAACGCAGAGCAACGGCGAGTACACCCTGGAGTTTCCGCCCGGAAAAGCCGAGATCGTTTTTTATCCGCCCAACGATTATGAGCGTATCTCCCCGCCCAATGGGACGCTGTTGCTGCCCGAAGACAAGTCCCGCACGATTGACATCTGGCTGGCCCGCAAAAATAGCGGCAACCGCGCACTGGCGTCGTACACGCGGATTTTGAGTAAAAAAGAAGCGGAGAAAACGCGTCTGAAATTGGAAAATGAAACGCTAAAAGCCCGGTTGGGCCAGATTGAATCGGACCAGCAAAATACCGTGGCATTGCGCGACAGCATCGAAACGATGGTTCGCCAGAACGCGGGCAACACATCGGCGCTGACCCGCGAAATCACAGACTTACAGGAAGCCTTGACGCTGAAGCAGCAACTGTTTTACCAGAAAATCTCCGGGGAATTGATCGTGTACGCCGACCGCCTAAAAGACCTGCGCGATGCGCTTCCCCGGGTACGCGATGCCTTTATTGACCAGCGCGCGATGACCCGTTTTGATAAAACCATCGGTGCGTACAACGCGGCCCGCGACTCCCTGCTCCAAAACCACCGTGGCCATGCAGAGATCGTGCACGCGCTGTGGGGCGCAATCCTTGCCGAAGGGCTGAGCGCCGTGTACGAACAAGCACTGACTGTAGTACACCAACAGACAGTTTTGCCGCTCAATACGAGCCTGCTGGACCTGTTCCGGGCCGTGCATGCCGAAGAAATACGCCCGGCCAAGGCCCGCAAAAAAGCCGAAGAGGTCGGCAATGTGGCGTTTGAAAAACTGAATGCCACCATTCCCGCGTTAGAAACAAACATCCGGGCAGCACTCGCTAATATGGAAGCCGCTCTTCACCAAAAACATTGATTCGTTATGAAAAACGCACTCTTTTTGATCGCAATTTTTGCCACTTGCTGCCTTGCTTTGGGGTGCAGCAGCTCCGATGCCAACTGCGACAAAAATGTCTCCATCAATGCCGTGTTGCCCAACACCAATCCCACAGGCTACGAAGTGCTGCTCAAAACGAACGGTTTTACCAGTGCTGCTAAAGTGGTATTCGGCACAGTGGAGGCTAGTTCGAGAGCAGGGGGCCTGGCGGGCGAAATCATCGCTACGGTGCCCGCCGGTTTGTCGGGTAATGTCGAGATCAGTGTGGAAGAGGGCGATTGCATTGCGCGTTCGCCCGGGTTCGTTGTGTTGGCCGCCCTGCCGGGTACTATTCAGCCCTCTTTGCCGAATATCGTCATCCCTACGGCTCCGACGTCGTATCCGCAAAACGACATCCAAAACAACTGGGCAAATTCCGCCAGTATCATCACAGGCAGGTCATACGGCATCCATTTTGTCGGCTTTATCGGGAATATCTCCCCGGGGGTTTGCGAGTTGGACACAACGTCCTATGAGTACGATTTCGACAATAGCTCATTCCTTTCGGGCAACCCGGTCAGGGGCAATATGAACGTCAATTCAAATTTAGTTTACGTGGAAATAGACCGAACGGCAAAAGGCGGGACCGTGGAGAAATTTGACGGGCATTTCATTGGCGTACCGCCATTTTTAGAAAATATCGAAAAATGGCCCATCCTGCTGGTCTCTCGCCAAACAGGCCGCCAACTAATTGTCAGTTTTCCTTTTTGATTTTAATTGCCTGCCGACGCAACTCAAAACTCAAAACCCTCCCCGCTTTCCGACGTAGCGTACGCCCACAGAAAGGGCTGAATAGGTACCTTTTTTGATACTGGTCGTCTCGTCGAAGGCCGGCAATGCCTGCCAGCCGAGGCTCAGGCTCCATTGGGCATTAAACACCCACTGTGCTCCGGCGCCGGCGCTCCATGACCAGTTTACCTGCCGCAGTCCGGCTTTGTACCGTTTTTCAAAGCTGCTGAAATACCCCGTACTGCCGTACAAATACAGGCGATTCCCGGAGCCTGTTGTCAGTATGCGCCGGATGAGGTAGGCTTGGAGCGGCAATTCCCAGGTGGTTTGGTCGCGGTCGTCATTGGCAAGGCGCAGCTGTGGGCTGATCTGTCCTACGACGTACCAACCCGGCGCAAAAAGCGTCGCGTAGTTGGCCTGTATGGAAAAACGCGTTCGGTCTTCACCCAGCGTGATCCGGTTTTGCTGGGTAGAAACTGGAAAATACAAGCTGCTTTGTACCGTAAATTCGTAGTTGTTCAGGAAAGGGACAACCCGCACGCGCAGGCCCACCGCAGAGAGGGTGTGCGTAGCCGAGCCCAATTCAGGCGCCGGGCCGAAGGCGGCAAATGGGCCCACTTCCGATAGCGGCCCGAAACGCAGGTTGGTGAAAATCAAATCCACGCCCGCGCTCAGGCGGTTTTGGCGGGACATCCCGCGTTGCAGTTGCAAAAAATTCGTTAGTATCGCTGCACGGTATCCGGAGGAGTCGGCGCTGCGATAGGTGACAAATGTGTTGAAAAAACCTATTTCGGTTTGGCCGTCGGCAACTACCGGCGTCAGTCCAGGCGCTATGGCCAAGCCTAGTGAATCCTCAACGGTATTTTGGGCGACCGCCCACCATGGAAACAGGGCAACCACAAACAGGGCTATTATTCGCATTGTTTTTTTGTAAAAAGATGAAATAAATGTTTTGAAAAAGTGGGGTGCATCGAGTAAAGATAGGTTGACTTTGGCAGGTTTGTACAATTCGACAAAGTACTTCAAGCACCACTTCTTTCCGTGTCTCTTTTCCCGTTATGCACTTTTCCCGAAAACCCGCTACCTTAGCCCCAAGGGTTCATAAAAGAAATAACCATGCTTGTCAATCTTGCCGATAGCCACTCTATAGCCAACCGCTTCCTCGCTGAACTGCGCAACGCTGAAATGCAAAAAGACCGTCTGCGCTTCCGCCGGAATCTGGAGCGTATTGGTGAGGTATTAGCCTACGAAATTTCCAAAACCCTGGCGTACGAGCCTGTGGAGGTGGAAACACCCCTTGGCATCGCTACCGTCAATATGCCCGCCGACCGAATCGTGCTGGGCACTATCCTGCGTGCCGGACTGCCATTTCACCAGGGGATGCTCCATTATTTCGACCACGCAGACAACGCCTTCATCAGCGCCTATCGCCGCCATCACAAAGACGGCTCCTTCGATATTCAACTGGAATACGTGAGTTGCGGCGACCTCAACGACACGGTGCTCATCCTCGCCGACCCGATGCTTGCCACCGGCGCCTCCTTGTGCCTCGCACTTAAGCACCTCGAACGCCACGGCACCCCCAAGGCTATACACGTCGCTGCCGTGATCGCCAGCAGTGCCGGCGTGGAAGCCGTGCAGCGGCAGTTTCCCAATGCACACATCTGGCTCGGCGCTATTGACGAAGAACTCACGGCCAAGGCCTATATCGTGCCGGGCCTCGGCGACGCAGGCGACCTTGCCTACGGCGATAAATACTGAAACTACCCAACCCCCTGCACCGGGTTCTTGCCGGGTATGCCCTTGAAGTACTCCCAGAAAAACGCCATGTCCTGCTCCTCGTTATCGGTGGGATAGAACAGTTTCGGGTCAAAAAACACTTCTTTTTTGGGCCAGTTGAATATGCACAGCGCAATGGGCACGCCCGCCTGCCGGGCAATGTGGTAAAACCCGGTGCGGAAACGCTCCACTTTTTTGCGCGTGCCCTCGGGCGAAATGACGAGGTGCATACGTTCGTTCTGTCGGAACGCCTCCACTGTGGCGGACACGAAATTGCCGCCTTTCTTTGTCCTATCCACAGGGATGCCGCCTAACCACCGGAAAAACACCCCGAAGGGCCAGCGGAAAATCGTATGCTTGCCGACATAATTGGCGTGCATCCTGCCGGCGCTGTTGACCAACACGCCCACAGGGAAATCCCAATTGGACGTGTGCGGGCCTACCGCCAGCACCAATTTAGGTACATCGTACGGGTATTGGCCGGTGATCTTCCAGCCCCATAGTTTTAAAATAAAGGCGCTGAGTTTGGAAAGCATGATTCGAGTGGTTCGATTGATTCGATTGCGGCAAAGTTTATAAATAGTTGGGTGACACCAGCATTTTTCACACGATGTCTGAATATTTTTGATGTCGGAAATCTCAGACTACAGGACATTTTTAATCCGATCTCCAGACTTTCCAGGTTTTTAAAACCTGGAAAGTCTCATTCCTTTTTCACATAATCGAACCAATCCAATGTCCGCCCTCCTCCTGAACAACATCGCCCGATACATCCGGCTGACACCGGAGGAGCAGGCGCATATTGTGTCTTTGCTGACGCTCAAAACCATCAAGCGCAAGCAGTTTTTGTTGCGTGAAAACGACGTTTGCCGGCACTCGGCGTTCGTCACACGAGGGTGCCTGCGAGGCTATACCGTGGATTCCAACGGCTTCGAACACATCCTGCAATTTGCGCCGCCCGACTGGTGGATCGCCGACATGTACAGCCTGCTCGCCCAGCAACCCGGCAACCTGAACATTGACGCACTGGAAGATACCGATGTACTACTGCTCGCCAAGAGCGATCAGGAACAACTCTACTTCGACATTCCAAAATTTGAGCGCTTTTTCCGCATCATCACTGAAAACTCCTTAGTTACCAACCGCCAACGACTGCTTGACAACCTGAGCCTGAACGCCCAACAGCGCTACGAATCGTTCTGCCAACACTATCCTACCCTGATTCACCACCTGGCCCAAAAGCAAATCGCCGCGTACATCGGCGTAACCCCGGAGTTTTTGAGCAAAATGAAATCCGGGTGGCTGCGGAAGTCCCACGACTGAAGCCGTGGATTGAAATGGTATGGCTATTTTTTTCCGCCCACGGATTCAGCCGTGGGTTGAAATTTCTTAATCTACATTATTGGCCCCTGCGCTTCGATTACCCCATTTTTGTCCTGTCAAATATCAACACTGCTCACCGCGCTCACAACTATTAAACGACACCTGCCATGGACAGAAAAGCATTTCTCCGCAACAGCCTGCTCGGCGCAGGCGCCCTCGCAACCGCCCGCGTGTCGGCTGCCGTCATCGAAAACGACATTGACGAGCTCCGCCCGCTCGAACAGATGGGCTTCAACCACATTCCAAACACACACTCAAAAATTATGGCAAACAGCGTTTTGCACAAAGCCGAAACCCGCGGCAATGCCAATCACGGTTGGCTCAACAGTTACCATACCTTCTCTTTTGCCAACTACTACAACCCCGAACGCATGCACTTCGGCGTGTTGCGCGTGCTCAACGACGATACCGTACAGGGCGGCAAGGGCTTCGGCACCCACCCGCACGACAATATGGAGATCATTTCCATCCCGCTCGAAGGCGACCTGGAGCACAAAGACAGCATGGGTAACGTGGCCGTCATCCGCAACGGCGACATCCAGGTGATGAGCGCCGGCACGGGTATCCAGCACAGCGAGTACAATAAAAACCTGAACAATACGGTCAAATTCCTGCAAATCTGGGTGTTCCCGAACAAACGCAGCGTCACCCCGCGCTACGACCAGATCACACTCAAACTTGCCGACCGCAAAAACAAACTACAGCAAATTCTCTCGCCCAACCCCAACGACGAAGGCGTATGGATTCACCAGAATGCCTGGTTCCACCTGGGTAGCCTCGACAAAGGATTCAAGACCAAATACCAGATCAAGGGCGGCTCCGGCAACGGCGTCTATGCATTCGTGCTCAACGGAACCATCACCATCAACGGCCAGGCTCTGGGTGCTCGCGACGGCTTCGGCATCTGGGATGTCGCCCAACTCGACATCCAGGCTGACAGCAAGGCAGAGTTACTGCTGATGGAAGTGCCGATGCAGATTTGATATTGCATTTTTTCACCGCAGGAGCGAGGAGTAATTTTCTTTGCGCCTCTGCGGTGAGTTTTAAGAGGCAATACTACGCGCTGTAAGCGCTATCGTCCTCGTACAGACTTGACACCTTTCCCGGCTCACCCTTCATAAAACTCTTCATAAAATTCCTTAGGTGTCTGAATAACAATTTCCCGGTACTCTGAAAAAACAAAATCATTCGTATTTCCCGTGACAATTACTCGGGCTTTGGCTGCTACCGCTACTTCCAGCACCCGATTGTCGGGTTCGTCTGCAATGACTGTTATGCGTTCAACAGGTTCCACATAAATAGCAACGTCCTTAATTGCCCGGATCAACTGTAGCGCGCGGGTAGAAAAGTGAGGGATTTTTTTAAACTTCTCGCGCTGAGACACTTGCTCGTACTCCAGCAACAGTTCGGGTGAGAGACAAATTATAACTTCTCCGGTAAGAACAAGCTCGTCGAATATCTTGTAGGGATAGCTGTATTGGCCAATGACAGCTGATATGAACACATTCGTGTCAATGACAACACGGCTATTTTCCATGCCTTTGGGCCTTTACTTCTGCATTGATTTCGTCAAGTGTCATTTGTGTGAGCGGTGATGCCGCTGCAATTCGGTTCACCTCTTCGAACAACTTTTTCGCTTTGATATACTTGTCGAAATAGGCTACGGTCGAAACAAAGTCCATAGACTTCAGCATTTCCATCAAAATTTTAGCTTTGTCCGGTTGACTCAATTTTATTACGATGGTATCCATACGTGTGATCTGTTTTAAAAAACAAAAGTACGCGGCAAGTACCGAAGTCGCCAAACTTCCTCCAACTATTCCCCCCGCTACCGCACAATCGTCACGTCCCCCTTCCTAAACACCCGCTGCGGACGGCCGCAGTAGTCAATTTCCACCAACAGGTACCACACGTACACGCCCGGCTGCATATCGGATTGCCGGAACGGCCCGCGCCAGCCCGCGTCGGTGTCTTCGGTGTGAAACAACAGGTTGCCCCAGCGGTCGAAAATCTCGAAACGGTAGTTGCGCAGCGTCAGCCCCGGCGCAAAATAGGGGTGGAACTGGGCATTGTCCGGGTCGAACGACAGCGGAGCAAATACGTTCGGCACGTACACGAAGGGGTAGTCCGGGTCCACATCCTGCCACCGCACCACCACCTCGCCGCTCAGGGTTTCACATACATTCTGCACCTCCACGGTGTAAATGCCTGGAATGTACACCACGATGGTCGGCGTTTGATCTCCCGTGCTCCAATGGTAGTTCAGCCCGGTCAGGTCGCCGCCCACGAGAGGCGCCAGCAAGGTGCCGGTAGTATCGCAGGCCAGCAAAGCATTGTCGTCGAGATCAAGGGACAAGGGAGGGATAGCCGTAACGGCAGCAGGCTGCTGGAACAAGCAACCGTTGCTGTCTTCCAGCCACACCGTGTACGCGCCGAAGGCCAGGCTGTCGAACACCAACTCGTCCTGAAACACTGATCCGTCCAATGAGTACCGATACGGCGCCAGCCCCCCGGAAGGGTTGAGCACGGTGAGGCTGCCAGTATTGCTGCCTGAGCAGGAGGCCGTTGAACTCAAACCAAACGCAGCAGCAGGGAAAGCCGACACGATTATCGTCACGGTCGAATCGCAACCCTCGGAGTTGGTATAGGTAAATACACGCGTCTCGCCGGGCCGCAGCACGACGCCGTCGAAGGTATACGTTTCGTTCGGGCAAATAGTCACGGGTACGGTTTCCGCTGAAGTCGGCAGGGCGCTCACCGTGACGGTCACGATGGAATCGCAGCCGAGCGCACTGGGGAGCGTAAACTGCTGCACCGCGCCGATAGGCAGTGCCACGCCCTGGTAGATAAACGATTGCCCCGGGCATGCACCCGCCGAAACGGCGCCGGTTGGCGTAGGCAGGGCCACCACGGAGACGGTCACCACGGAGTCGCAGCCAAGGGAGTTTTGCAGCACAAAGTCCTGAACAGCACCCGCCGGCAACACCGTGCCGTTGTAGGTAAACGTCGCGCCTGCGCAAACTTCGGCGGTAAAACTACCCGTCGAGGTCGGCAATACCGCTACGGTCACCGTGAGCATCGAGTCGCAGCCCTGGAAATTTTGCAGAACAAATACTTGCGAGGTGCCCGCCGGCACGGGCGTGCCGTTGAAATCAAAACTCGACCCTGAACATGCCCCGGCATTCAGGGTGCCGAAGGTGACGGGCAGCGCCGCCACGTTCACGGTTACCACGGAGTCGCAGCCCTGGAAATTTTGCAGGACAAACACCTGCGAAGTACCTGCCGGCACGGGCGTGCCATTAAAATCAAAACTCGAACCCGGGCAAGCGCCGGCATTCAACGTACCTGTGCTCGTCGGCAAGGCCGCCACGTTTACCGTCACCATCGAGTCGCAGCCCTGGAAATTTTGCAGCACAAATACCTGCGAAGTACCAGCCGGCACGGGGGTTCCATTAAAATCAAAACTCGAACCCGGACAGGCAGCGGCGTTGATCGTACCGGTGCTGGTCGGCAAAGCCGCCACATTTACGGTTACCACCGAGTCGCAGCCCTGGAAATTTTGCAACACAAATACCTGCGAGGTACCCGCCGGCACGGGCGTGCCGTTGAAATCATAACTCGAACCCGGACAGGCAGCGGCGTTCAACGTGCCGGTGCTGGTCGGCAATGCCGCCACGTTCACCGTCACCACCGAGTCGCAGCCCTGGAAATTTTGCAGCACAAATACCTGCGAGGTACCTGCCGGCACGGGCGTGCCGTTGAAATCAAAACTCGAACCCGGACAAACACTGGCATTCAACGTACCGGCGCTGGTCGGCAAAGCCGCTACATTTACGGTGACCACGGAGTCGCAGCCCTGGATATTTTGCAGCACAAATACCTGCGAAGTACCCGCCGACACGGGGGTACCGTTGAAATCAAAACTCGAACCCGGACAAGCAACGGCGTTCAACGTGCCGGTGCTGGTCGGCAAGGCCGCTACATTCACCGTGAGGATAGAATCGCAGCCTTGTGCAGTTTGTAAGACAAAAACCTGGAAGGTTCCTGCCGGGATAGGCGTGCCATTGAAATCGTAATTCGTTCCTGCACAAGCCGTTGCGTCCACCGTTGCCGTCACAATCGGCAACGCGGCCACATTCACCGTCAGCACGGAATCACAACCCTGCCCATTTTGCAAGACAAATACCTGTGAAGTACCCGCCGGTACAGGGATGCCGTTGAAATCGTAATTTGTACCGGAACAGGCGCTTACGTCCAGCGTACTGGTGGAAGTGGGCAATTCGGCCACCGTCACCGTCACGAGCGAATCGCAGCCGTCTGCTGTGGTCAACATGAACGTCTGGCTGCCACCCGCCGGAATGGGTATGCCGTTGTACATCGCCACGTCGTTGGGGCAGGCGGCGAGTTGGACGCTGGAGGTCAAAACGCCCGAGCACAAGGCGCGTATGAGCAGGCCCACCTGGTCGAGGGCGTCGCAGCCGGAAAGGTTCGCCGGGTCCTGACCGATGACGATCTGCCAGCCCATCGGCAACAGTCCTGCGTTGATTTCCACCGCATAGTTGTCCGACGGGATGTTGGTGAACGCAAAATCCCCGGCGGTTCCCGATTGGCCCGTCCCCACGGACGTACCGCCCTGCAGCAGGTTGATCGGGATGCCGCTCACGAGGGTATCCCCTGCGTCAATGAGGCCGTTGTTGTTCACGTCCGACCACACCTGCCCGAGGATATTGCCAAAACCGTCGAGCAGGTTCAGCGTGAGCGGGCCGCTTTGGTTGATACAGCCAAAAATATCGGTCAGTTGGGCGTAGTATGTTCCGCTTTGGTTGGGGACAAAGGTGGATGTGGTGGCGCCGGGTACAGGTTTCCAGTTGATAGTGCAGAGGCAGGCGAGGATGGTCGGGATGTGCGCCCGGCACAGGATATAGGGCTTGCAACGGCTGTGACAGTCGGCCGGAATGGCGGTCACAGTG
>Ga0154020_10002908_pt1 | contig 20820 bp, 18 predicted proteins | sample Klosneuvirus_201_FD_109709 | JGI IMG/M metagenome (GOLD analysis project Ga0154020, IMG submission 109709) | Active sludge microbial communities from wastewater, Klosterneuburg, Austria - Klosneuvirus_20160825_MG | ecosystem: Engineered > WWTP > Aerobic digester > Activated sludge | place... | reverse complement strand
GCAATTGCGCCGCATCCAGCGCCACAGCGTCAGCATCAACCGCGCCGCGCCCGTGACAGGCATGTCCACCATCAACCCCCAGCAAGCCAGCGTGCTGGCCGCCTTGAACGTCAAGAAACCCGCCGTCGACGCTCAAATGTCGTTGCTGTAGTGGCAGCCTGAAGGGGTGCCTCTATACAAATCAACAACTTACAGCGTTTGGTGTCGAACTCGGGCGTTCGCTTGTCGCCATGCATTGTTGGAGCCGGTCCCGCAGCAGGCGGCGGTTGGGCAGCGAGGTCAAGGGGTCGAAGAAGGCCAGGCTGTGCAGGGCGCGCTCAGCTGAGCGCCGGGTCGTGATGTCCTCGCCTGCGCATAGGGTGCCGGCAATTCGGCCGCTGGATTCGCGCACCAGCGAGTTTCTCCAGGCGACGAGCACAGGTCGCCCCTCGCGGGTGACCAGTTCACCTTCGAAATAGCCTGTCTCTTCGGCCCCGCCGCGCAACAACGCGTCGATATGGGATCTTGCTGCCTCGCGTGGATCACCCGGTGATACGCAGGCAGCAAACCAGTCTCGGCCTATGAGATAGCCGGGCTCATGCCCGAGGAGGCGACAACCGAACGAATTGATCATCGTAATCCGGCCGGCCATGTCAAGCACGACGACAACAGCCGGGACGGTGTCCAGATAGAGCTGGTTCAGGTCCCTTTCCGCTTTGAGCACCGCGCGCGATCGCTCCAGTTCCTCCAGGCGCTCCTGCAGTACCGCGAAATGGCTCTTTCGATGCGAGTGCTCGCCCAGGCCGACTACCCGTCGCTGCAAGGCGTCCCAGTCGGGCGGGTCATAGCGCTTCGGCATAGATCGTTTCCAGATCCCCAGCGCCAGGGCGCCGGGGATTGGTGACCACGCAGGGGTCAGCGAGCGCCTTGCGGGCCAGATCCCCCAGGTCAGCCTTGTGGACCCTGCGCTCAGACAAAGTGGAGATGACGCCAGCCGCGTGCTTAAGTCGGCGAACCTCGTCGATCAGCGCCCGCCTGCGTGTGCTGGAGTCCATCCCGCGCATATCGATCCCCATCTCGTGCCCGATCCGCCCGAAGCGGTCTTCTGCACGGCCGTAATTGAACTCGATTACGTGATCGATGAGCATCGCATTGCATTCACCATGTGGGAGGTCTTTGAAGCCGCCCAGGCTATGGGCCATCGCGTGCACCGCACCGAGGCTGGCGTTCGAAAACGCGAGGCCTGCGTGCAAGCTGCCCAGCATCATCTGCTCGCGGTGGGCCACCGAGTCGGGCTCCCCCAGGCACGGCAGCAGGTTCTGATGGATCAGGCGCACGGCCTGCAACGCATGGAGGTCCGACACAGGCCCACTGGCCAGCGAAACGAAGGCCTCGATCGCATGAACCATCGCGTCCAGGCCAGTGCAGGCTGTCAGGTACGGGTCCATGGTCATGCATGTGTCCGGATCCACGAGAGATACGTCCGGAACCACGGCCTTGCTGATGATTGCGATCTTCACCCGCTCGTCCGGGTCTGTGATGATGGCGAACTGCGAGACGTCGGCCGAAGTGCCGGCGGTGGTCGGCACGCAGATCAGCGGTGGCGGCGGCAGGGGCACGTTGTCGACACCCTCGAACTCGAGGATGTGCCGGCGGTTGGATGCCGTCACGCCGATGCCCTTGGCGCAGTCCATCACGCTGCCACCTCCGACGCAGACGATCACGTCACAGTGGTTCTCGGCGTAAACCTGCACACCGCGCATCACCTCGCCAGCCTTGGGGTTGGGTGAGACCTCGTCAAAGACGGTGTACGGTATGCCGGCATTCTCGAGCGACAGCGCGACACTGGCTGCCCAGCCCACACGGCGCACGCCGGGGTCGGTGACCAGCAGCGCATGCCGCGCTCCGAAGTTCGCCGCGTAGCGACCGGCCAAGGATCGGCAGCCGCTGCCGAAGACAAACTCGGGGGCTACGAACTTGCGCAGATGGTCGGCAATCGGTTCCATCGTCAACTCCGCCGGTATTCGCGAAAGATAGACCAACGCGGGGTCGTCTGGAAGACCCTGTCCCAGCACCGTCGTGGGCCGCAATCTCGCTCAGGGCGTACCGCTCAGGCTGCGGATCGCAACTCGCGGCGCAGAATCTTGCCGACGTTTGACTTGGGCAGGTCCTCGCGGAACTCAATGTACTTCGGCCGCTTGTAAGCTGTGAAGTTCTCGCGGCAATAGCTTGCGAGATCGTCCTCGGACAACGTCACATCCTTGCGGACCACAAACAGCTTGACCGCCTCACCGGACTTTTCATCCGGCACGCCCACGGCAGCACACTCCAGCACGCCAGGATGCTGGCTCACCACTTGTTCGATCTCGTTGGGATAGACGTTGAAACCGGATACCAGGATCATGTCCTTCTTGCGGTCGACGATCCGGACCTGCCCCTGCTCGTCCATGATGCCGACATCGCCCGACTTGAAGAAGCCGTCCGGGGCCATGACTTTCGCCGTCTCGTCTGGCCGGTTCCAATAGCCGGCCATCACTTGCGGGCCGCGTATGCAGATCTCGCCGGCCGTGCCGATGGGGACATCGCGGCCGTCGTCATCGCGGATGGCGATGTCCGTCGAGGGAACGGGCATGCCGATGGTCCCGGTGTAGCCGGCAATGTCCAGGCGATTGGTCGTGGCAACCGGGGAGGTCTCCGACAGGCCGTAACCCTCGACGATGCTGCATCCGGTGACCTTGCGCCATTGCTCGGCCGTGGCCTGCTGCACGGCCATGCCGCCGCCGTTGGACACCACCAGACCCGAGAAGTCCAGCCGGGCAAAGTCGGGGTCATGGGCCAGCGCGTTGAACAGCGTGTTCACGGCCGGAAACATGTTCACGCGTCGACCTTGCAGCGCTTTGACGAACCCTGGTAGATCGCGTGGGTTCGGGATGAGCAGGTTGAGCATGCCCAGACGTGCACCCATCATGTAGCAGATGGTCAGCGCGAAGATGTGATACAGCGGAAGTGCGCACACGACGGTGAGTTGCCGGTCGCCGACCTGATCGAGGACGGGCTTGAACCACGCTTCGGTTTGCAGGATGTTGGCCACCACGTTGCGATGCAGTAGCGTGGCTCCCTTGCTCACGCCAGTGGTGCCGCCGGTGTACTGCAGGAAGGCGACATCGTCAGGGCCGAGTGCGGGTCGCTTGAGGGTCAGACGGGTGCCTTCGGCCACCGCCCAGTTGAAGCGCGTGACAGTGCGTCCACTGTCGAGCGGCAGCCGGAACTCGGGCACCATTTTCTTGAGGTGTCGAACGGCGAAGTTGACGAACTGCCCCTTCCAGAATCCCATGAGGTCGCCCATCGCTGCCAGCACCACATGGTGCACATCGGTGTGGTCGATCACTTCCTCGAGTGTGCTGGCGAAATTCTCGAGTATCACGATGGCCCGCGCCCCGGAGTCCTTGAGCTGGTGCTTCAACTCACGCGGCGTATACAGCGGGTTGACGTTGACCACCACAAGGCCCGCGCGCAGGATGGCGGCGATGGCCACCATGTACTGCGGCAGGTTGGGCATCATCACGGCGACGCGGTCGCCACGTGCCAGGCCGCGGTTCTGCATCCAGGCGGCCAAGGCCTGAGAGTAGTCGTCGAGCTGGCCGAACCGCATCTGCGCGCCCAGACAGACTGCGGCGGGTCGGCTGGCATACCGTGTGAAAGACTCGTCCAGGAGCTCAACCAGAGAGGAGTAGGCACTGGCGTCAACTTCGGGCGCCACGCCAGGGGGGTAGTGATTCAGCCAGGGTCGGTCCACGTTTGCTCCTGAGCATCGACTGGGCCACATGCGCCAGCCGCCGTCTGACGGCACCGGGCCCGGCTCGCCGCGACCACAGGCCAAACCGGCCCGCAGCGCTGCGCGGCCACGGATGGTCGTTTGGCAGACGGGTTGCGCGCTACGGTAATTGTCCCAACGCGCCGGCGTCGGACCTAGGCGTACCACCCGAATCTGATGTCACGGTGGTGACGGAGACGGCATCGAACAGCGCCTCGGCCAGCGCTGTTTCACGTTGGCGGACGATGTCGAGGAAGTCCTGGGCACCGCGCATTCGCCCGAATGTATCGAAGCCACTTTCCAGGAAGTGCTGCAACTCACCCAGACCGGCTGCGCGCGCGGGCCTGCGCATCATGTGCAAGGCGCCGCGAAGGATCGCGTTGCGGGTGTAGTGGTCGAGAGCACGGCCGATCTGCATGGTCAAGTCGATTTGCAGCGCGCGCCCCTCGCGTTCACCGGTGGCGCGCCATGCTTCGATGTAGTCTCCTGCGGACATCGCCGGTCGTCCGGGGTTTGCCGCCAGGCAGTGCCGGCCCATCCGGCTATCCAGGGATTCGGACAACGCGTGCAGTTGGGCCAGTGTGCGCACTGTGCCCACGATTTCGGCCGGAAATATGCGGACCAGGGCCGGCACGATGCGGGCGAACTGGGCGTCACGGGCGGCGAACTCCTGCGGGCCGTACAGCTCGTCGAGGAAGAAGCGCGCGGCCTGTGCGTACCGGCTGTCGGCGAGCAGATCGGCGTAGGTCCTGGAAAAGCGAGTCGATTGAAACTGCTTGACCAGTTGCACGGCCCTTGCCAAGGCGGGGCTGCTGGTGCGTTCGGCGCGCAGACGCTCGACGTCAGCCAGGTGTTCGAGAATGCGTTGTCCGTCAGGGCTCACTGCGCAAGGCTAGCGCCTTGCAACATCGTTCGACTAGTGCGCCCGCCCTAGAGATGCAGTGACGCGGGATGTGAGACTGCACCTGATCTGGATGACTCGACGATGCTTGCCCGACTACAACGATGGCTGGTGACAGCAGCGCTCGCCCTGGCGCTGGGCTGGTGGGTGGCCAGCGCCGCGTCGGGCGTGTCGGGCGGCTGGCGAGTGGTCGGGTTGCTTCTGATCCTCGCGCCACATGCGCCCGTTCTGGCATTGGAGTTCCTGCTGCTGGGTCGCTACGGCAAGTCCGAGCCGGCCGCACAACCTGGACTCCTGCTCCGCGCACGCGCATGGGCCGGCGAGGTTGTCTGGGGCTGGCTCACCTTCGGCTGGCGGCAACCGTTTCTCAGCGCGAGCGAGCCCGACAACCTACCGGCCGTTGGAACGGGGCGGCGCGGTGTACTGCTGGTACATGGATTCGTCTGCAACCGCGGCCTGTGGTTGCCTTGGTTGCGTCGACTGCGCGAGTTGGATGTGCCCTTCGTGGCACTCAGCCTCGAACCGGTTTTCGGATCGATCGACGCCTACGTTCCGCAGATTGATGCGGCGGTTACACGCCTGCAGCAAGTCACCGGGCAACCGCCGCTGATCGTTGCGCACAGCATGGGCGGCCTGGCCATTCGCGCCTGGTTGCGGGATGTGGCTGGCGCCGATGACAGGTGCTCAGGCATGGTCACCATCGCCTCGCCCCACCATGGAACATGGCTGGCACGCTTCGCCTTGACACCCAACGGGCGGCAAATGCGCATCGGCAGCGATTGGTTGAGGGCTCTGGAGCAGCAAGAAGCCGACTCACGCCGGTCGCGCTTCACCTGCTTCTGGGGGCACTGTGACAACATCGTGTTCCCTGCCGCGACAGCCATGCTGGCGCATGCCGACAACTGCCATCTGCCCGGTGTGGCCCATGTGCACATGGTGGCGCATCCCCAGGTGTTCGAGCACGTGCTGATGCGACTGCAGGAGGGCCGCAAGACCTGAGGGGCCCGCGGGCCTCCGATGCGGCCGGACTTATTCGTCTATTTCGCGTAGCAACTGGATCGTCGGATCGATGCCCATGTTCAGCAGGCTGGCGATGTCGCTGTAATCGTCGGGCAGCGCAGCGTTGTCCCATCCTCGCGCGGTGTGGCGTGCCAAACGAATGGCGAGCTGGACATTACGGACCTGAGGAGAGGGGCTGGCTTGGTCGTCGCTGATCTGGATCAGCAACTCCGGCAAGCGCCATGCGCGCATCAGTGCTTGCTGCAGTTCCGCCAATGTGACGTTGAGCACCTGGCGCTGCACGTCCGCCGATCGCAGCGAGGTGTTGGCCTGCTGCCGCCGCGCGATATCCATCGCCAATGCGGGGGCGTGCAGCCACAGCAGCATCTCGGCGAAGTCGTGCAACAGGGCTGCCTCGTGAATCACCGCGGCATCATGGTCGAGGCGGTGGACGGCAAAGGCCAGGGCGAATTGGGCAGCCCTGTGGGCGCGGCCGAGAACCCCATGGAATCCCTCGAGGGCTGCTGGCAGTTCGCCCAGCCGGTCTTCGACCGTTGCCAGTTCGGAGAAGGCGTGAAAGAAGGGCGGAATGCCCAACAGCACCAGGGCGGCGGTCATCGTTTCGGCGTCAGTCACCGAGCGTGATGACCTTCGCTGAGCCACCAGCCGTAGCACGTTCAGCACCATGAGGGGATCGGCCCCCAGGGTTTCGCCCAGCATATGGGCGTCCACCGCATCTTCGTTGGCGGCAAGTTCGGCTATGGCTCGGGTCGAGCTGGCCTGCACCGGAAGGTCACGTTGTTGCAGGCTCACCATCCATCCCGCGACATCGCGAGGCGCGATGGCGATGAACGGGCATTCGACAGCGGTGGACATGGTGAATACAAGGCTCGGTCTCGTCAGTGGTATATCGGCCGCTCGCCGGCATGACTTGAGCGCGGGCGGCACCGTGGTCAACGGCGCCGCCCGGCAGTTCGTTCGAGTCGCTACAGGCGGGACACACCCGGTACGCGCCCGACAAGCTCGCCATCGATATACAGCGCACCTTCCGGTGCGCCGGCCTCGCAATAAAACTCGATGCGGGGCGAAGCCGCGTCAGGCCCGGCCGGCGGCGACCTGCGCAACCGGCGCGCCATCCGCGCCATCAGGCGGCCGGTTGTACTCAGGACGGCCGCCGCGCCGGTGCGCCAGGGCTGCGTGGGCGGGGAAATCAAGGGCCCGCAGGCACCTTGCAGGATTTTGCTCATGGCGGTTCTCCATCGGGCATGGCCGCTGCAAGTCAGGCGCGGCGCGTCCCGTCGATCTCAGGGACTGGGTGGATGTTCCTTCTGCAGTTCGCGGTGCAGCGCCTGGCGCGCGGCCCGGCGCAGCGCGCCGGTGCTGCGCTGGTGGCGGCCTGCGTGCCGAACCAGCGCCGGGGCGACCAGCGGGTTGCGTGGCTTGCGGATCGAGTGACTGGTCTTCATGACACCTCCTGGTGCGCTGGTTTGGACTGGCGAATGGGGTCGCCCAGAAAGCGCGACGGCCCGGGTGCGAGGTCGCAACCCGGGCCGTGGCCATTAGCGATCGCGTATCAGGGCGACTGCGTGGCCAGGCGCGGGGTTGCGCCGCGCAGGTTCGTGAAGCGGTTCAGCGTCGTGGCTTGCGCCATTGCAGCGGCATCCGGAATGCGGGTCACAAGGGCCTGCAGGCGCGGTGCAGCGGCAAACGAGTAGCGACGGGTCACGGAACCTGGAGTTGTGGTGTGGGGTTTCGGTCCCGAATGCAGCGGCGCATTCTTGACTTGCTCACATGATAAACGTTTGTTTATCTTTGACAAGCCCCCCGGGCCAATTTCGTGCGGGGCGGTAGCGCCCGCCACGCGGCAACGGAGTGCAGCCCCTAGGCGGGCCTCAGCGCTTCTTCTTCAGTGGGGCCACGCTGTTCTGGGTGCGCAGCCACAGATCCTGGTCGTCTGCGGGGCGGGCAGTTGCACCGGTTGCGGGCCTGGGCTGTGTGTCAGGCGGGTGCCTCGCTGCTGGCGGGTCACTCGCCGGGGGCACGAGAACCTCCCCCAGCAGGTCCAGTAGTCGATTGCGGGCGCGCTGGGGGTGCCGGCGGTAGTAGGTCAGGACCAATCCGACGATGAACCGCTCGTCGTCGTCTTGGGGTTCGCCATGTGCAACATCGGTTCCCGGGTTCGAGGCGACCGCATCGGTTCCCGCAGAGTGAGGCACATCCATCCAGCCATGGGGCTTGCGGCACAAGGTCTCGAACTGTCGTGCCAGGCGCTCGCCGATCTGCCGCGATCGGCTCTTGATCTGACTCCAGTAGCTGGGCTGGATCTGCAGCCGTTCGGCAAAGCGCCGTTCCAGCCCTCGCAGCGTCGCTGCGTCAGGCGCGCTGACCGTGGCCTGCACGAACTCGTCGAACAACCGCATCGCGTTGTCGTAGCGCGCGCGCGCGACATCAGGCACCGGAGACATGCTCACATGATAAAGCCGGATTCATCACCAGATGTCCGCTTTGATGGTTGCAGCGACGCAGGGGAGTCTGAGCGGATGTCCAGAACCCGTTCACGGCGTACCGATTCATCGAATTGACGTTGACCACCAGTGCCACTAATGTGCAGCTAACAAAAATGCAACGTTCGAGGTCGGATGGCCATGGGCATTCATTCGTTGTGCACGCGGGCCCTGGCACGCTGGGTACTGGCGGGGTTGGCGCTGGTTGCCGTGCCGGCCATAGCGGCTGAGCGGGCGATCGAAAAGGAGGTCGTCGTGCCGGCACCCCTTGTTGATGTGTGGGCTGCTTGGACGACGCGCGAGGGTATCCGCAGCTTCTTTGCGCCCGACGCCGTGATCGAAGCTCGGGTCGGCGGCGCATTTCACATCCACATGGATCCGCTGGCGCCGCAGGGGTCGAAAGGGGCTGACGACATGCGGTTCATGGCCCTGCAACCCATGCGCATGCTGAGTTTCGACTGGAACGCGCCGCCCAGCCTCGCGCAGGTGCGTCAGCAACGCACCTTCGTCGTCGTTCGCCTCGAAGCGATCGACGACCGGCAGACTCGGGTCCGCCTGCATCACACCGGTTGGGGCGATGAAGGCCAATGGGATCAGGCCCATGCCTACTTCGACCGCGCGTGGGGCAACGTCCTGGCCAACCTGAGGAAGCGCTTTGAGTCCGGGCCGATCGACTGGACTGATTGGATGAACCAGTTGCGGCGCATGCACGGGCAAGCCGCAAGTGCGCCGCGTCAACCCTGACCCAGGCGTGAGTCGCTGTGTCGGCCCCGCTTGCACTCAGAAGCGCCAGGAGGCAGTTACCTGAACGGTGCGGGGCTTCCCTGGCACGTAGTGCCCACGGTAGAGCATGTCCGCATAGAGCTTGTCGGTCAGGTTCGTGAGGTTGGCCTTCAGGGTGAGGTCACCCAGTGTGTACTCGGCCATCAGGTCGGCGGTGACGTAGCCCGGCGCCTTGAAGGCAGTCACCAGCTGTGGCGCATCACTGCTGCGCGCATTCAGGCCTCCACCCAGGCGCCAGTTCGAGCCCAGCTTGTATGTCGTCCAGACGGTACCGCTGTGCCGCGGCGTCAGGCCCGGCCGCGTCCCCGGAGTCTCGCCTTGGAGCGATGTGCCCTTGTCGATCTCTGCATCGGGAATGAACGCGTAGGACACGTAGACCTCCCAGGCCGGCGTGATGCGACCGGCGATGTCGAGCTCGATGCCTGCGGCGTGGCGCTGACCGGACAACACGTAGTTCGTCGGGTTGACGGTCTCCGAGTCGCGGTTGCGTTCGTTGGTCTTGACCGTGTGGAACAAGGCGAAACGCAGGCTCAGGTTGCCGTTGGACAGATCGAGCTTGCCTCCGAACTCGTAGTTGACACTGCCCTCGGGCGGGGTGTTGCTGCCCAGGGCGTCGTACTGGTAGGTATCACCCGAGGTGTTGAAGGATGGTTCCGTACGACAAGTGATACGAGGCGAATGCATTGGGCTGGTAGAGCACGCCGAAGCGCCGGCTCCACAGCGAGTCGGTGCGTTCCCTATGTGTGGGCGGCGTCACCGTGCCGTTGGCGGCGGTGAGCTGCGGCGTGTTGTAGTCACCCTCGAAGTGATCCCACCGCAGGCCGGCGAGGATCTTCCAACTCGGCGACAGTTGCACCAGATCCTGCGCATACAAGCCGACCGAGCGCGACTCGAACGTGCGGTTCAGCGTGGCAACGCGCTGGAACTCGTCGATGCCGGCACCGTCGTCCGGGTTGCCCAGGCGTGTGGTGGGCTTGGCGATGCTGTTGGCACCGAAGTTGCGAAAGTCATCAGCGGCCGTGTCGACGCCGGCAGCCACCTGATGCTTCATGCCTGCCCACTGCAGCCGTGCGGTGTAGTCGCTTTGCAGGGCGAGGTTGTCCAGATCCTGGATCTTGTTGTTGTTGCCGCGGGTCAGCACGGTCAATGGGCTGATCGTCTCGGCCGTCACTGCCTTGCCGTCGGGCTGCAGTGTCGCGTTTGCAAAGCGGATCGCGCTGGCCCGCAGGTCACGCTCGAAGTGACCTGCCCGCAGCACTGTCTTCCACTCGCCGGTGCCACCGAATCGATGCAGGTGTGACAGGGTCAGCATGTCGGCGCTGCCGGCGGAGAAGTCACTGGCCGCGGCGTAGACGTTACGTGCATCTACCGGCACGAGCACACGCGTGGTGGCGCCTGTCGTCGGTGTCAGCCAAGGCATGCCGTAGTGCACCCCGTTGTCGTTCTTCAGATGGAACACGCTGGCGGTGAACTCGTCGCGGGTGCCGATACCCAGACCGTAGGCCAGAGCCGCGCCGTGCTTGTTGGTGCCGTTGCCGTGCTGGTTGGCCTGCGAGCCCATCAGGTTGACGCGCAAGGCCGAGTCCTCACCCATGCGATGGTTGAGGTCGGCCGTGGCGCGCAGGTACTCGCCGCTGCCCACGGTGACGGCGACTTCACTGCGGCCGAACAGCATGGGCTGCTTGCTGGCCTGGTTCACGGCGCCACCGGTCGAACCGCGGCCGAAGAGCATCGACGCCGAACCGCGCAGCACCTCGAGCCGGTCGAGGTTGAAGGTGTCACGTTCGTAGAACGCCGGGTCGCGGATGCCGTCGACGAAGATGTCGCCCGTCGATGCCAGCGAGAAGCCGCGCAGGCGGATGTCCTCCTCACCGCCTTCTGCCGCCTGGAAACTCACGCCAGCTGTGTTGTGTAGCGCATCCTTGACAGTGTCGAGATTGCGGTCGTCGATGAGGCGTTCGGTGACCACGGTGACCGACTGCGGGATGTCGCGTAGTTCCTGGTTGCCCTTGCCGATGCCGGTGGTGACGGCCTGCACGCTGTCCTTGCCCTGGCGCACGGCGCCGGCGCGCGTGCGCACGGTGGGCAGTACCGCCGGTGCAGTACCGTCGGTCGTGACGGCGGTGGGGCTGCTGGCTGCAGCTGCGGGCACCGGCGCGACGGATGGTGTCTGTGCGAATGCGGACGATGCTGGCCCAGCCAGGCAGATCCAGGCAGTAGCCAGGGCAATGGCAGTCGGACGGGGCAGCGAAGCGCCTTTGGCGGGGATGCGAGAGGAGGTCATGAGCAGTCAGCGGTGAAGGGGAAAGCGATCAGGGGTGAAAGGGCGCTGCGTCGCCCAAGCAAGCATCAGCGCGGTGGTGCCGCGGTGCGCCCGGGGACGACCCCGGAGCCGACGCTCCAGGAGGACAGGAAGCCTGGCCGCCAGTCATGTGGCCAGCCCCTTGTTGCGGCCGGGGCCGTGCCGGCCAGTCCACATCGCCGTCGCGATGCGGGCCTTGGCCGAAGCGCAAGCGTTGTCTCCACGCACAAGGCCCCGACCGGGCGCTTGCGTGGGGGACCTAATCGAGCTCGTAGGAACAGGCCGCCAGTGCAATGGCCTCGATGGGTTGTCCGTTCTCGTGGTGCGGTTTGAAGCGCGCCTGCCACATGGCCGAAACGGCTTGCTCATCCAGGCGGCCGAAGCCGGAGCTTTGGTGCACGGCGATCTGTTTGGGCAACCCGTCGCGGCCAATCAAGACCCGCAACACGACGGTGCCGGTTTCGCCCAGTCGCCGCGATGCCAGCGGCACTTCGAGCGGCGGGGCCACGATGTAGTGCACCGCGCTGGGCGGTATCACGCGCGGTGCGGCTACCGGTGGCGCCTGCGGTGGTTGGGGCGCGGGGGCTGCTGCTGCGACGGCGGTGATGGACGGTGCGGGTGCGGCCGCCACCTTGATCTCGGGCGGCGGCACGGTGGGCAACTCGACCATTGGGATCTGAAGGACCGGGGCCTGCGGCAACACCACCACGCGCGGTGGCGGCGGCATGGGCTCGGGGGGCTTGGGTGGCGTCAGACTGATGAGCCGAACCATCATGGGTGCCGCATCGGCAACCGTGCGCCGGACAGTCTCGAGCTGAAGCACGCCCCACAGCAGAAGCAGGTGTGCAACCAGAATGATGCCCACCAGCCCGCGTCGCTCCGACGCGCGCAATGGCGCCGGCGGAAGCGGCGCCGTGCTGGCGTGTGTGATGGTGAGTGCGGACATGGCCAAACTCGCAAGCGAAAAGCTCATCTTAACGCCAACGCGAATGATTCGCAAAGCGATTTCTTGGCTGCTGGCAGGTTTGTCGGTATGTGCGCCGTTTCGGCCTGCACACGGCTGAACCGGTTGCGGCGCCGGCGGCGCCGCGGCCCACGCACTGTTGGCAGGACGTGCTTTGCTGCGTCAGCAGTTGCGTGGCGTCAGGCGCAAGGCCCCTTCCGGGCCCTTGCGTCCAGACTCAGAGCCAGGCCGCTTGTATCGCGGCCTGTCCCTCGTCAGTCGCAAGGCCCCTTCCGGGCCCTTGCGTCCAGACTCAGTCATCGTCGCGGGTTTTGTGGGAGGAGGTGAGTTGCTGCTGCACACCGGGCGGGACCGGCTCGTAATGCGACAGCGCCAGGGTGTAGTGACCCTGGCCGGCGGTCATGGCGTTCAGGCGCGACTGGTAGCCTGCAAGTTCGGACAGCGGGGCTTGTCCCTTGACCACCATCGTGGTGGCCGAGCCATTGTGCGTGCCGCTGACAACACCCCGGCGGGCGGACAGGTCGCCGGTGATGTCACCCATGGCCACTTCCGGGGCCGTGATTTCCACGTTGACGATGGGCTCGAGCACGATGGGCCGCGCCTCGCGAATCGCCGCGAGGAATGCCTTGCGGCCCGCAGTGACGAAGGCGATTTCCTTGCTGTCGACCGAGTGGTGCTTGCCGTCGTAGACGATGACTTTGACATCCACCACCGGATACCCGGCGATCGCACCCATGGCGAGAACCTCACGCACACCCTTCTCGACGGCCGGTATGAACTGACCCGGTATGGTGCCGCCTTTGACCTCGTCCGCAAACTCGAACCCGCCGCCGCGTGGCAGGGGCTCGATCCGCAGGTACACCTCGCCGAACTGCCCGGCGCCGCCGGTCTGCTTCTTGTGGCGGTGGTGGCCCTCCGCGCGAGCAGTTACTGTTTCGCGGTACGCGATGCGCGGTGGTGCGGTGTCGACCTCGAACCTGTAAACCTCGCGCAACCGATCGAGCAGCATGCGCAGATGCAGTTCGCCCAGGCCATAGATGATGGTTTCGTTGGTCGTGGCCACATGCTCGATGCGCAGGCACGGATCCTCGTCGACCAGCTTGCTCATGATCTCCCACATGCGCTGCTCGTCGCCACGTCGCTTCGGGTTGATGGCCAGGCCATGGACGGGCACCGGGAACGGCAGGGGCTTGAGGTGGATGTGGTCATCCTCGGCAGCGTCGTGGAGCACCGCATCGAAGTGCAGTTCGTCGACCTTGGCAACGGCACAGATGTCACCCGGCGCCGCGCGTGGCACTTCGACGTGCTCCTTGCCCTGCAGCATGAACAAGTGGCCCACCTTGAATGGCTTGCGACCGTCGCCCACGAACAGCAGACTGTCCTTGGTGACGGTGCCCTGGTGCACGCGCATCACGCCCATCTTGCCCACGTAGGGGTCGACGGTGATCTTGAAGACATGGGCGAGCACATGCGCCGCGGGATCGGGTTGGGCATGCATCAGCCGGGCCTGTTCGCCTTCGCCGTTGAGGAAGTCGGGCGGATTGCCTTCAGTGGGGTTGGGCAGCAGTTTGGCCACGATGTCGAGCAGTTCGCCCACGCCAGCGCCGCTGCGCGCCGAGACGAAGCACACCGGGATGAGATGACCTTCGCGCAGGGCCTGCTCGAGTGGTGCGTGCAGTTCGCCGGCGTCGACGTCGCCGTCGTTGAGGTAGCGGTCGACGAAGGCGGCGTCGACCTCGACCACTTGCTCAACGAGCGCGCGATGCGCCGCGTCGACCGAGCCGAAGTCGCTGTGGCCCTCACGGTTGTAAAAGCAGTCGACCACGCGGCTACCGTTGGCGTCAGGCAGGTTCAACGGCAAGCACTCCTTGCCGAAAGTGGCTTGAATCTGACTCATCAAGGCCTGCAGATCGACACCCTGGGTGTCGATCTTGTTGACGATGATGAGCCGGTCGAGCTGGCGCTCGGCTGCGTACTCCATCATGCGCACGGCCATCGGTTCGATGCCTGTGGCCGCGTTGATGACGATGGCCGCGGTCTCCACGGCCTCCAGTGAGGGCAGGCTCTGTCCGACGAAGTCGGCTGCCCCGGGCGTATCGATGAAGTGCAGGCGTACGCCTGCGTGGTGCAGGTGCATCACCGACGACCCCAGCGAGTGCTGCACACGGCGCTCCAGCGGGTCGTGATCGCTGACGGTGGTGCCGCGTTCCAGGCTGCCTGGGGACATGATGGCGCCGGACTTGACCAACATGGCCTCGGCCAGGCTGGTCTTTCCGGCAGCGGCGGGTCCGACGAGCGCCAGGGTGCGGATGTCCGCGACCTGGACGGCGCCGGACGCTTGTGGGCTTGGCATGAGCGTTCTCCTTCGGCCTGCACAGGCAGGCCCGTCATCCGCGCCCGGCCCCACGACGGCAACATTGCCGACGGTGCGGGCGCCGCAACTCTGCTGAACCAGCCTATGCCTGTCGGCCGTGTGGCGCAAGAGGGTTTGGCCAGCCCCTTGTCGGCAGCGGGCGCCTACTCGTGCCGCAGCGCCTCGATCGGGTCCAGCCTGGCCGCCCGGCGTGCCGGCACGTAGCCGAAGACCACACCGATGGCCGCGGCGAACGCGAATCCGATGGCGTTGATGGAGGGGTCGAACGCGAAGGGAACCTGCATGACTGCGGTCAGGCCCCAGGATGCGAAGCCGGCCAGCAGCAGACCGACCACCCCGCCCAGTGCAGCCAGCACAACGGCCTCGACCAGGAACTGCATGAGCACCTCGCGTTCGAGCGCACCGATGGCCAGACGCAGGCCGATCTCACGCGTGCGCTCGGTGACGCTGACCAGCATGATGTTCATGATGCCGATTCCACCCACGAGCAGGCTCACAGCAGCTACCGCACCGAGTAGCGAGGTCATGAGCGCAGTGGTGCCGGACAGGGTCTCGGCCACCTGGCGGGTGTCCAGCACGTTGAAGTTGTTTTCGTCGCCCGCGGCCAGCCTGCGCCGCTCGCGCAGCAACCGAGTGATCGAGGTGATGACCTGCTCGCTGTCGCTGTCCGGATTCATCGACACCAGCAGCGCATTGACACGCGTGCTACCGGTGACCCTTCGCTGCATGGTCGCCACCGGGAGTATCACGGTGTCGTCCTGGTCGCCACCGATGCCGGCCTGTCCTTTGCCGGCCAGCACGCCAATGACGTCGCAGCTGAACTGCTTGACGCGCACCTGCCTGCCGATGGCCTCGCTGGTGCCAAAGAGCTCGCGTCGCACTGTGGCACCGATGACGCAGACCGGCGAGCCGGCTGCGAGTTCCCCCGGCTCGAACACGCGGCCGGCCTGCAGACGCCAGTTGTTGGTCTTGAAGTAGTCGTTGGTCGTGCCGACCACGGTGGTGGCCCAGTTGCGGCCTTCTGCGACCACCGTGACGCCCGATCGCACTTCGGGAGCCACCGCGGCGACGCCGCCGACCTGTGCAGCGATGGCCTGTGCATCTGCCAGCTTGAACGCCGGAGCACCACCGCTGCCACCGGGGCCGAACGCGCGCTGGCCGGGCCGCACCATGAGCAGATTGCTGCCCAGACTCTCGATCTGCGCCTTGACGGCCAGAGTGGCCCCGTTGCCGACGGTGACCATCGTGACGACCGCCGCCACGCCTATGACGATGCCCAGCGTGGTCAGCAGCGACCGCATCGGGTTGCGCCTGATCGCCCGCAATGCCAGCAGCAGCGTATTCCAGAACATCAGGCCTCCTGCACAACCGAGGCCGCGGTCGTCGCGTCGCGTTCGATCAGACCGTCGCGGAAGTGCACCACCCGCCGCGCATAGGCGGCCATGTCTGGCTCGTGCGTCACCATCAGCACGGTGATGCCATGGTCGCGGTTGAGTTGGGCCAGCAGTTCCATGATCTCGCGGCCACGCGCCGTGTCGAGGTTGCCGGTAGGCTCGTCGGCCAGCAGCAAAGTCGGCTCGGTAACGATGGCGCGCGCGATCGCGACGCGTTGCTGCTGGCCGCCAGATAGCTCCGAGGGCATGTGGTGCTCCCAGCCAGTCAGGCCGACTCGCGCCAGCGCATCTCGCGCGAGCGTGTGCCGGCGAACGGCACCCTCGCCGCGGTACAGCAGTGGCAACTCCACGTTCTCCTGCGCACTGGTGCGCGCCAGCAGGTGAAAGCCCTGAAAGACGAAGCCGATGTGGTGGCGACGCAGCAGCGCGCGCTGGTCGCGGTCCAGCCCCATCACCTCGACGCCGCGGAAGCGGTAACTCCCTGATGTGGGCGTGTCCAGGCAGCCGATGAGATTCATCACCGTGCTCTTGCCCGAACCGCTTGGCCCCATCACAGCGACGAACTCGCCGCTGTCCACGTGCAGGTCCACTCCGCGCAGCGCCAGGAACGCAGCGGCCCCGCTGCCGTAGGTCTTGGTGACCCCGCGCAGGTCGATCAGCGTCGTCATTTCAACGCCCGCGCGAGGCGGCCTGACCGGTGATGACGGGCAGGCCCTCGGCCAGTGCGTCGCCGCTGACCTCGGTTTGCCTGCCGTCGCTCAGTCCCTTGCGCACCCGCAACTCCTGCGGTGTCCCGTTGCGCAGCACCCACAGCGTGGCCTCGCCGCCGGGTCGGTTCTGGGTTCCGGCGCTGCGCGCGGCCCCAGCTCCGGGTGGTCGTGGCATGAGCCGTGACACGATGCCACCGTCTGCACCCGAAGGCGCTCCGCCGCCGACGACCGATGCCGGCGTGTAGCGCAGGGCGCTGTTGGGTACGAGCCAGGCGTCGCGCCGTTCGTTGGCCGCGATGGTCGCGGTCGCGGTCATGCCGGGGCGCAGGCTCAGATCGGCGTTGTCCACCCGCATCAAGGTGGTGTAGGTGACGACGTTGTCGGTGATCCGCGACCCGAACGCCACCCGCGTGATCGTGGCCGGATAGCTGCGCCCCGACTGTGCTGCCACTGTGAACTGTGCTGGTTGCCCCATGCGGACCTGAGCGACGTCGGCCTCGTCGACGTTGACCGACAGCTGAAGTTGCCGCAGGTCCTCGGCCAGCGTGAACAGGGTGACGGCCTGCAGCGAGGCTGCAACCGCATAGCCGGGCTCGACGTTGCGGGCCAGTACGACGCCATCGATGGGCGAACGAATGGCGGCCTTGGACAAGTTGGTCTCCGCCGTGGACAGTGCGGCGCGCACCTGCTCGACAGTGGCGGCAGCGGCAGCCTCGTCGGCCAGCGCCTTCTCGAGCGTGGTGCGGGCAGTGTCGAGTTCAGCGCGCGAGGGGAACTGCCCGTCTGACAACGACGCGATCTTCTCCTGCCGACCCAGCGCCGTGCGTGCATCGGCGGCGGTGGCCGTGCTCTGTCGGCGGCGCGCCTGCGCCGCGGTGAGATCGGCCCTCGCTGCAGCCACCGCATCACGCAGCTTGGCGGTGTCCAGTTCGACCAGCAACTGCCCCTTGCGCACGGTGTCGTTCACATCGGCATGCACACGTGCCACCGTGCCCGACAGCTCGCTGCCGACGGCCACCGATCGGGTGGGCTCTAGCGTGCCGTTGGCGGTGACAGTCACCGTCAGCGTGCCGCGCGCCAGCGGCGTGGTGACGTATCGCGGCGCGGCAGGGTCCGTTGCTTGTGACTTCCACGCCCAGCCGCCGACGCCCAGCGCGACGACGACTGCCGTCAGCAACCAAGGCCAGTGGCGCCGCCACCACGGGAGCCCAGGGCCTGTGCCGATCAGCTGGTCGAGGGAGGCCTCATCGGTGCGCGGGGTCGGTGAATTCATGGCGGGAAGTGAAGATGACACCCGGGTTTGTAGCCGGGTGGCATGGCGCGACGACGATCGGCCCGTAAAGTTTCGTTGCCCCTCGCACCTGCCTTGCGGTTCACTGGAACGCGACTTCGGCGAAGCTGCGCAGCTTGCGGCTGTGCAATTGCTCCATGCGCTTGCGCCGCAGCAGTTCGACGGCACGCATGCCGATGCGCAGGTGCTGGTCGACGCGCTCGCGGTAGAACGCGTTGGCCATGCCCGGCAACTTGATCTCGCCGTGCAAGGGCTTGTCGCTCACGCACAGCAACGTGCCGTAGGGCACGCGGAACCGAAACCCATTGGCCGCGATGGTGGCGCTCTCCATGTCGAGCGCCACGGCGCGGCTTTGGCTGAAGCGGCGCTCGGGGCCGAAGTGCGGCAGCAGTTCCCAGTTGCGGTTGTCGGTGGAGGCGACAGTGCCGGTGCGCAGGATGCGCTTGAGCTCGTAGCCTTCGAGCTGCGTGACGTCTGCCACCGCCTGCTCAAGCGCCACCTGCACCTCGGCCAGCGGCGGAATCGGCACCCACAGCGGGAGTTCTTCGTCGAGTACATGGTCCTCGCGCACGTAGCCGTGTGCAAGCACGTAGTCGCCCAACTGCTGCGTGTTGCGCAGTCCGGCGCAATGCCCGAGCATGAGCCAGGCATGCGGTCGCAGCACGGCGATGTGGTCGGTGATGTTCTTGGCGTTTGCGGGACCCACGCCGATGTTGACCATGGTGATGCCCGCCCGATCAGGGCGAACCAGGTGGTAGGCGGGCATCTGCGGCAGCCGTGCGGGCGGGGCGCCCAGCGCGTCGTCGGGTTCCGTGGCCACGCCCAGCCGGCGCGTGACCACGTTGCCCGGTTCCACGAAGGCCACGTAGCCATCGGCGTCGGGGCTGGGTTCGGGGGGGTCGTCCAGGAGGCGGCCGACACCCAGCGGCTTGGCCATCAGTTCATGCCCCAGCCGCACGAATTCGTCGATGTAAAACTGGTAGTTCGTGAACAGCACGAAGTTCTGGAAGTGCTCCGGCGCGGTACCGGTGTAGTGGCGCAGGCGGTGCAGCGAATAGTCCACGCGGGGTGCGGTGAACAGCGCCAGCGGTGCGGGTTCGCCTGGACGTGGCTCGTGGGTGCCATTGGCGATTCCGTCGTCCATCGCGGCCAGGTCCGGCAGGTCGAACAGATCGCGCATCAACAGCCGGCGCTCGACGCTGAGCGTACCCTCGACATGGTCGTGTTGGGCGAACGCGAAATGCACGGGGATCGGCTGTGTCGACGGGCCGACCTCGATCGGGCCGCCGTGGTTGCGCAGCAGCAGGTGGAACTGCTCGCGGTAATAGTCCGCGAACAGGTCGGGTCGGCTGAGTGTGGTCTCGAAAACGCCCGGGCCGGCGACAAAGCCGAAGGACAGCCGCGAGTCGGCGCGGGCCACGGTGTCAGTGCGCACGCGCACGTATGGGTAGCACGCGCGCACCCGCTGCGCCGGCGTGTGGCCGCCTATGAAGTCCTGCAATGCCTGGCGCAGGCCGCCAACGCTGCGCGCGTAGATGTCAGTGGCATGGGCAAGCGCCGCGTCGGCGTCGTCGAAGAGCCGGGATGCTGGTTGTGGGTCGAGATTCATGGCCCATTTTGCCTGCTGTGCGCATACGTGCCGGTGGCCCCGGTGGTGCTGGTACGCTTGCGCCTCCTGCAGCGCTGCCGGCACAGGCCGCGCAACGTGCGGCCCGAGTGCGGCAATGCGGGCGTGCCGAGCAGCCACCGGAGGTCATCCCTGTGAGTTTTCTGGCCATCGACGTTGGCAATACCCGCCTGAAGTGGGCGCTGTACGGTTCGCCGCAGCCCGGCGCCGCAGTGCTGGTGCACGGCGCTGTCTTCCTCGAAAACATCGACCATCTGGCCGAAGGCGAGTGGAAGTCGCTGCCCGAGCCCGGCAGCATGCTGGGCTGCAACGTCGCCGGCGAAGCGATCCGCCGACGCGTGGAAGAGCAGATGGAGCTTTGGGACATCGAGCCCCGGTGGGTCGTCTCCAGTGCACATGCTGCCGGCATCACCAATGGCTATGACCACCCCGGGCGGCTGGGCGCGGACCGTTTCGTGGCGCAAGTGGGGGCATGGCACCATTTCTGCGCTCGCGGACCAGCGCGACCGGTGGTGGTGGTGATGATCGGCACGGCGGTCACGGTCGATGCGCTGTCGGCCGACGGCACCTTCCTGGGCGGCTTGATCCTGCCTGGCCACGGCATCATGCTGCGGGCGCTGGAAAGCGGAACCGCGGGCTTGCGCGTACCCACCGGTGACGTGGTGCCCTTTCCGACCAACACCAGTGATGCGCTGACCAGCGGCGGCACCTATGCCATCACCGGCGCGATCGAGAGCGTGCATCGACACCTGTCCGAGCGCTGCCGCGAGTCGCCGGCCACGATCATCACCGGCGGCGCCGGCTGGAAGGTGGCGCCCTACCTCGAACTGCCGCACGAGCTGGTCGACTCGCTGATCTTCGACGGATTGCTCGCGCTGCAGTCGCACCGGTTGGCGCTGTAGGCCTGCGGTGCGTTGCCCGGCGGCGATCTAGAGGATGTAGCGCGACAGATCCTCGTCGCGGGCGAGTTCGCCCAGGCGCGCATCGACCATGGCCGGGTCGATGCAGACCGTCTGGCCCGACAGGCGCGGCGCGTCGAAACTCACCTGATCGAGCAGGCGTTCCATCACCGTGGCCAGGCGACGCGCCCCGATGTTCTCGGTACGCTCGTTCACGTCGTGTGCAATCTGCGCCAGGCGCCGGATGGCCTCGGGGGTGAAGTCCAACGTCACGCCCTC
>Ga0154020_10002907_pt1 | contig 20825 bp, 19 predicted proteins | sample Klosneuvirus_201_FD_109709 | JGI IMG/M metagenome (GOLD analysis project Ga0154020, IMG submission 109709) | Active sludge microbial communities from wastewater, Klosterneuburg, Austria - Klosneuvirus_20160825_MG | ecosystem: Engineered > WWTP > Aerobic digester > Activated sludge | place... | reverse complement strand
TTTCCGGTTTTTACTTCAAAGCGTGCGTGTCGGGCACCTAATTCTTTAGCAGAAAAACTCATATCTTTTGATCGTACATCAGAACCACGTGTACTTAACCGGCCATCTCCTCCAACACCCGTTTTTGAAACAATTAAATTTCCATCTAAGGTTGCCGTGTTCTGATATAAACTAAAGGGCTCCTTCAAATTTTTAATTCGCATTTTGTCCTGCTTCGGTAACCACTTCAATTGGTAATCGCCCAGCTTTACTTGCGGAAAAAACACTGCGCCAATTTGTTTCTCCTTTATTTCACCAACACTTCCGCGACCCACCACGGAGTCGGGATAAAAAATAAAATCTCTTGACTCAACGGTAGCTGCTAAATAATCTATCCTTCCTGCCGATCGTAGGCCGGCATTGTCAAGTGAGATAGAACCAAATAACTTTCCTTGGCCCTGATACAATTGATATCCCGATGCAGGAGTGGTGTGCTTAAATCCCAAAGATTTGTCGGGTTGTGTATGGAGTTTCTCTTTGAAACTTGGAAACATTCCACTTGACACAAAGGTACCCTCAAAGTTTATCGACCCAGGGTCAGCATCATTCAGACTATCCAATTTAAACGGAGGCACAACAAAAAAAACAGATTTATCGTAAGCACCATTTAATACTTCACTTCGATCGAAGTAAATTACCCCCCCAGCCGTTGCATCTAACCGCGGAAAGTTTGGATATTTTATTTTACCCGATTTATTGTCGGGGCGATTGATAAAGAGGGTACCCGAAGTTTTATTGGAAGAGGCTTGCATGCCACCTGCTGCCGCTGCTGTCGAGTCGGCACCCACCATGGAATTATTTACTCTTCTACGCGTTCCGTTTTTTTCGGTCAAATAAAATCGAATCGAATCTATGTGATTCATGTTAATGAAAAAGCTATCATACTTAAGGGTAAAGTCTTTACCCGAAATTTCGAAATTACCTGCGTTGATGGTACCATTAAATTTTATGTCGCGATTTTGTAAAAATGTAACGCGACCGCTATCTGGTTTTATGATCACATTTAATGAATCACTCACATTAAATTCTTCTACACCATACACATTCATGCGGCCTGTTGAAAAGCTTATGATGGCATTGGCTATGGTATCCGAAAGGGAATGAATTTTAAGATTATCATAGTCGGCAAGTCCTTTTACAGCTTGTAAAAAATTAATCGCTTTATCTTTAACATGAATTTTTCCGGTGCGGGCATCATAATCGATCATTCCTTTTTGAGAAAGGAAATCAGCGGCCATGCGTGCTGTTTGCAAACTTCGCTTGCCCTCAGCAACTAAATCAAATACGTAGAAATCATTACTTCCAATTTCGTTAGCATGATTTACAACCAGCGCCAGAGGATGAAAATTAAACCCTTGCCCCGCTAACTGCCGATACCCTTCAGGATCGTAAAAATCGTTGGACTCAATAATCATGGGCGCTACATTACCACTGCCGAGAACAAACATGGCCAAGCTGTCGGATTTTAAATCCCAATTGATGCGGTCTGCTGTAAACTCAACATCGAAATAAGAAGATGAGAAAGGAGCCTTACGCAATTGACTTTTTCCTTTATTAAGTACAAGCTTTTGGTTTTTGTAATCGTAGCGAAGTTCCATGGCCGGATGTACAATAGAATCATTTTGCTGGTAGATTGTGATGTGTGCTTGCGCAGAAACGATAACCGAATCTTGAAAGCCGAATGAGGCAGCAGTAGCCTTAAATTTTTTATCGGTATCGCCATAGATTTCAATGGTGGCCAGATTTCCATCTGCCGAGTTGCTATTAATCGCGCGCCCCTGCAATCCAAATCCACCTTTGTATTTTAATTTATCTGACCCCAAGTCTAATAGTGCTATGTTCGATTCGTACGATTTAAATCTTGGATAGGAGGCCGCTTTTTTTGTTTTATGATTGATGCTTCTAAACTCAAAAACACCAGCAACATTGGTTGCCAATTTGCCAACATAGGTTAAGCGACCCTGCTCTGCTTTTAAAACAGGCTGCGTGGTTTTGAAATTATATTTGTTGAGATCGTAATAGACGGAATCCGAAGATAATCCAGCAGTGCTCCAATCGAAGCGACCGCCATCACCTTCAAAAAATTTATCGCGTAAGGAAAAAACTCCCTTTGTATTGGTTAGCGCAACCGTATCATAAGGGGTAATAAAATCTAACGAAAGTTTAGTAAAAGAAATTACTGGGCCAAACAACTCGGGTTGCACAATGGGCTGCTGCCATTGGGGCGCATTATACCAGGAGGTGTCCGTGGGCTGCTCTTCAAAAGTTTGAACCGTATCAGAAACGGAAACTGGTTCGAGGTAATCAAACTGATAGTCATCATCTTTTACATTGAGTTGAAAAAACTTTTCAACGTTTAGTGAATGATGTTCGAAAAAATTGCGGCTTTGCTGAAAAAAAATATTGGCCTGCGTGATGTTGTCTTTCTCGATTACTTTCCCGGCCACGGCTAAATAATTATTTAGCCTATCTCCATCAGTATTTTCTATTGAGATAGCTGAAGCGATAGCTCCATAATAATTCACTAAATGTGGAATTAGTTTGTAGCGCTTTTTCTTCATTTGCTTTGCCTGACTGCGAACTTTAAATTGCTGATCGGGCCCTAGGGATGACCATGCAGTTTGAAAGGCAGCAGCTACCGCCATGGCATCGGTGGCTCTGGTATTTTCCAAACTCAACCGCACACTATCCTGAAAAGTATGGGTATAGGCATCGCCCACCTGGGCCAAGGCTCCGGTGCATGCTAACAGAAATGCAATAATGGATATTAAAACCTGTTTCACTTGGGTCAAAAACCTTGAAATTTCGTAAATAAAAGGCGAATGTACTAATTGAAGAACTCCATTAAGTTAACGGAATCTGCGGAGGAATTGTATGGCAATACAGCTTTAAGATTTCTGCAACAGCAAACATGCCCACGTTTCGCGTTCATCGTGTGCTATTTCCTTAAGATTGAATTTAGCAGCTTCGATTTTAAGGTCATAAATATCATCAGTAAAAAATCCGCTAAGCAATAATTGCCCGCCTTTTTTTAAGTACGAAGCATACTGATTCATTTCTGCCAACAAAATATTTTTGTTGATGTTGGCCAGGATAATATCAAACTCACCGGTTAACCCCACTTCATTAATTTTACCTTGTTGAATATGAATGGCTGAGCAATTGTTAAGTTCAGTATTTTCAACGCCATTGATTACGCTCCATTCATCAATATCAAAAGCCTCTACTTCGGCTGCCCCAAGTTTGCAGGCCATGATTGATAAAATAGCCGTGCCACAACCCGCATCCATCACCCGCTTGCCGTGATGATCCATTTTCATCTGTCGGCTTATCATCAAATGAGTGGTTTGATGATGACCTGTGCCAAACGACATTTTTGGCGTGATGATAATTTCGTAAGGATATTTTTTTTCAATAACATGAAAGGTGGCGCGAACCAGACAGCGATCATCAACAACAATTGGTTCTACATTTTTTTCCCACTCATCATTCCAGTTTTTTTTAGGAATCTGGCTCAGAGAAAATTCCAGCGGTTGAACTTCCTTATATTTCTCTAGCAGCTGATTTAGCTGCTCTTGATCAAAACCATCGCCTTCTATAAAGGCTTCAAATCCGGTTTCTGTTTCAAGAAAAGTATTAAATCCAACTTCACCTATTTCGGCTATTAGAATTTCTGAAAACTCAGGATTACAAACTACTTGAAGGCGGGTGGAGTGCATGGGTTATTAATTTGAGGATGCTTCAATTTGATGATTTGAAAATGAACTTTTCACAGTCAATTTTTAAATTTACCAATCATCAAATTTTTAAATTCCTTTTATAATCTCTACAAACTCTCTGCTCTTCAATGAAGCGCCACCCACCAAGCCGCCATCTACATCCGCGCAAGCGAAAAGTTCTTTTGCATTATCGGCTTTTACGCTGCCACCATATAAGATAGAGATATCTTCAGCAACTGCACCATACTTCGAAGCAAGATGCTTGCGAATAATTGCGTGCATGTCTTGAGCTTGCTGTGAGCTTGCTGTTTTACCGGTGCCAATTGCCCAAACGGGTTCATACGCGATTACCACATTTTTCAACGCTTCCGCAGATAAATGAAAAAGGCTTTCTTCTACTTGTTGTTTTACTAATCGCTCGTGTGTGCCCTTCTCGCGAATTTCTAGCGGCTCGCCACAACAAAAGATTGGCGTTAATCCTGCTGCTAATGCTTTGTCAACTTTAGTGGCGAGCAACTTACCATTTTCACCAAAATATTGTCTGCGCTCACTATGGCCTATGATAACATATGGAACGTTCATAGACTTTAACATGGAGACAGATGTCTCACCTGTGTAAGCGCCTGAATCGTGTTCGCTACAATTTTGAGCGCCTACTGAAATGCGGGCGTTGCTGCCAAGTTGTTGCTTTACCGGATATAAGTATGGAAACGGAGTACATAAAACTACTTTTACATTCCCCTTTACCTCATCAGCTACAAGCCCAATTAATTCAGAAGTCAGGATGCTCGCTTCTTCAAGTGTCTTGTTCATTTTCCAGTTGCCGGCAACAATTTTTTGACGCATAATTTTAAGAGTTAATTTATTTTGGATCGAAGGTGAAAGTATCAGAAGGGTTCTCGCGTACAAGCCGCATGCTTTTAACTGGCCCTTTGTATGTTACATGTACTAAGTTTGATTGATCATTATGAGTTTCCATAATGACTTCATTTTTTACTTCTATCGTTTTAAATTGTTTTACATTCTCAATTTCTATATAGCAGATAATGGCTGGGTCTTCTCGCTCGAAGGCAATGAAATTCATCTTTTGAAGTTTGCCATCGAGTTTTACAGAAAGTCTTTGAAGAACATAATCACTGATTAGTTTTTCTGTTCTGAGATCTTTTCCTGGTTGTAAAATATCAAGCCCTGGCTTTTGCAACTGATTTTGAATGGAAAGCTCCAAATCATCTAAAAATATGCGGGATGTAATTTGCAGCGCCCTATCTTTTTCGCTGTAATTAATTTCAGATACCGATAGATGAATGGGGTGCAGTAAAAGAAGGAAAGAATAAAAGAATGTAATCATACCGAGCCCATGGCTAAAATCGTGCCGTCAAAATTACTTCTAATTGTCCTAAATCAAAATTAGGTTTATACTTGTATGCTTTAAAAAGACGATAGAATGAATGAGTTCGCATTATATTTTGGTTTAGGTAAGGATCACATCTTAGACTATGTAAACGGCTATGATCATATCTTATTTGTGTTAGCTTTATGTGCGGTTTATATAATCGGGGATTGGCGTAAAATTTTAATTCTGGTAACAGCCTTTACCATTGGCCACTCTATCACGCTGGCGTTGGCAACGCTTAATCTTATAAACGTGCCAACCAATTCAATCGAGTTTTTAATTCCACTAACCATTTTTATTACCGCGGTTGCCAATCTTTTTAAGAAGGAAGGAGCCGACAGCAAAGCCAAAATTCAAATCAATTATGTATTTGCACTTTTCTTTGGGTTGATACATGGGCTTGGGTTCTCCAACTATTTGCGCGCGCTTTTAGGCAAACAAGAAAACATTGTATCCCCATTATTTGCCTTTAATCTGGGGTTGGAGTTTGGTCAAATAATAGTGGTAGCAATATTCCTTGCAATCAGTTTTATTTTAATTGAATTAGTAAAAGTACCGCGCAGAGATTTCAGGTTCGTTTTATCCTCGGCTATTGCCGGAATTGCACTGGTGTTAATGAAGGATAGAATTTTCTGGTAATTGAAGATGCCACTGATTTATAGATTTATAATAACTGTTTTACTGATATTTAAAATAATGGCCCTTGATTCACATACGTATAATCAGTGAAATCTGTGGCTACAAATTAAGTTCTATGAATAAATTGATTACACTCGCTTTTATCCTGTTTTCATTCTCGCTTATTGCGCAAGATTGGAAGGGAAAGTTTGAACAATTAGATCAAACGTTGCCAACACCCAATGAGTATCGCACAGGCTCTGGTTCTCCTGGGCCAAAGTATTGGCAACAAAAAGCAGACTATGAAATCGCGGTAGAGCTAAATGATGCTAATCAAAGTATTTCAGGAACAGAGAAGATTACGTATCACAATAATTCGCCCGATGTGTTGAAGTATCTATGGTTGCAGTTAGATCAAAATCTTTATGAGAAAGAAAGCAATACGGGTAGAACAAGCAACAACTCAATTCGAGATTCAGTAGCTTCAAAAATGATAGCTGGCCAGCTTGGTTTATATGATTTTGATGGCGGGTATAAAATTAAATCGGTAAACGATGCTGGAGGTAAAGCTTTGGCTTATACCATCAATAAAACCATGATGCGCGTTGACTTGCCGCAACCCTTGAAGTCAGGGGAAAAGGTAATATTTCAGGTTGCCTGGTCTTACAACATTAATGATCGTAATTTTCAAGGCGGAAGAAGCGGCTACGAATATTTTCCTGATGAAGATAATTATGTTTATACAATCGCTCAATTTTTTCCACGCATGTGTGTGTATGATGATGTAGTGGGTTGGCAGAACAAACAATTTTTAGGTCGATCAGAATTTACGCTTCCTTTCGGAGATTATAAAGTTGCCATTACCGTACCTGCTGATCATATTATTGCGGCCACAGGCATGGTACAAAATCCACAACAAGTTCTTACCAAAACTGAAATTGAGCGATTTGAAAAAGCAAAGACAACGTTTGATAAACCGGTTATTATTGTAACACAAGCCGAGGCCACCACGAAAGAGAAAACAAAATCAAAAGAAAAGAAGACCTGGCAATTTGCCGCCACCAATGTGCGCGATTTTGCATTCGCTTCTTCACGCAAATTTATTTGGGATGCGATGGCTGTAAAATTAGGAACCACTACTCCTTTGGCGATGTCCTTTTATCCAAAGGAAGGAAATCCTTTATGGGAGAAAGAATCAACGCTTGCTGTAAAAAATACGCTCGAAGTGTATTCAAAGTACACCGTTGATTTTCCATATCCACAAGCTACTTCGGTGCATGCTGCTTCCATTGGTATGGAGTACCCAATGATCTGTTTCAACTTTGGCAGGCCGGCAAAAGATGGTACCTATACCAATCAAACATTGCAACGGATGTTGGGAGTTGTAATTCACGAAGTGGGTCACAACTTTTTTCCAATGATCATCAATAGTGATGAACGTCAAACCACCTGGATGGATGAAGGCATTGATAGTTTTGTTCAGTTGCTTACTGAAATGGAACGCTATCCAAATCTTGATTGGAGCCGCGGCAGGCCTGCAGGTATTGTGCCTTACATGAAAGGAGATAAGGCCATGATGCGCCCGTTAATGACGAGTGGTGAACAAGTGGTGCAGGCTGGGGCCGAACAATATGCGAAAGCAGCAACCGCGCTTTTTATTTTAAGGGAGACTGTAATGGGCCCGGAATTGTTTGACAAATCATTTAAAGAATATGCCCAGCGTTGGGCCTTTAAACACCCTAAGCCCGCAGATTTTTTCCGTACGATGGAAGATGCATCGGCTGTTGATTTAGATTGGTTTTGGAGAGGTTGGTTTTATGGCACCGACAATTGTGATATGTCGCTGGATGAAGTGAAGTGGTTTAAAGTGCGCAAAGATCAAGCAACACTTGAGAACAAAACTAAATCGGCAACTAAAGGCGACCTTGCCTCGGGCAAATCAGATGGCGCTAAACCTTCCGACTTTAGTCAGGGGCCACAATACTTTAGCGTACTCCCAACCGACAATCGCTTTTATGGGGAGTTTCAAAACCGTCTTGATGACAAAGCCGTGATTTCGAAAATGGAAAACAAAAATTTTTATGAGATAACGCTCACTAATAAAGGCGGATTAGTAATGCCGGTAATTATTGAGTGGACATATAAAGATGGAAGTAAAGAAATTGAAAGATTACCAGCCGAAATCTGGCGCCTTAACGAAACTAAAGTGACCAAGGTGTTTGCCAAAGACAAGGAAGTGGTGAATATTGTTATTGACCCACTAAAAGAAACAGCAGACATAAGCATTGAAGATAATATCTTCCCTAAAGTAACTGCCCCCAGTAAGTTTGATGAACTAAAGAAAAAAGGAAAGCAATAGCTACAGCCTAGCCTGACGATACATAGATTTATGTTGGAGATCAATCAATAAAATGCATCTTCAAAATGTTTTAAATCGGGTATACCATCGGGCATACTAATGGCAACAACATCATACCGCACATTGCCATTATAATTATTTTCATACGTGTATTGCTCGGCCCCGTAAACAATGTTCTTGGCTTTTTTATAATCGACAAATTCTTCTGGGTAGCCAAACGCATCAGACGATCGCATTTTTACTTCTACAAAAACTAACCAATTTTCTTTTCTTACAATCAAATCAATCTCGGATCGCTTATAGCGAAAGTTTCTGTGCACAATTTCATAACCTTGTCGGGATAAAAAATCAGCGGCTAAGTCTTCAGCCTCTTTTCCTTTTTGGATTTTATCGCTCATTGGAATATTCTACCTTTGATCGTTCAATTTATTAAGCAAACAATGAAGAAACTAATTGAAGGCTTTACTTTACAGCTGGCCAGCGCACTTAAAATCGGACAATCGGTCGATTTGGTAAGGCCAGGTAGCGACATCCGCAATATTTTAATTACTGGCATGGGTGGCTCGGGCATTGGCGCCAACTTAGTTGAGTCGTTAACCTTCGGTCGTATTCCTATTCCAATTAACGTGTGTAAAGGATACAACATTCCGCAGTTTGTTAGTCCGCATACACTTTTTATTGCCTGCTCGTATTCGGGCGATACCGAAGAAACGTTGGCCGCTATAAACAAGGCTATGCTTAAGCGAGCACATATTATTTGCATCACAAGTGGAGGTAAAATGCTGGAGTTGGCAAAGGAGTACAACTTATTTTGGATTCAAATTCCAGGTGGGTCAAAGAGTCCGCGCGGTAATCTTGGCTATATGATGGTTTCGTTATTTTATGCCTTGTATCATACCAATTTGATTGGAGCGGCCTTCATAAAGGAAACTGAAAATGCAATTGAATATTTGGATCGTGGAGAAAAAGCCATCCAATCAGAAGCAGAACTTATCGCTAAAAAATTGAAAGGGAAGTTTCCAATAATTTATTGTGATGAGCGCTTAAAGGCAATGGCCATTCGTTTTCAAAATCAGCTGAACGAAAACGCAAAGCAACTGGCGCATGTAAACACATTTCCCGAAATGAATCACAACGAAATTGCTGGCTGGCAATTTCCGGAGCCAGTGTTGCAAACTGCCCAGGTAGTCTATTTGTATTCCGATCATGATCATCCTCGCGTTGAAAAACGGATGGAGATTTGCCGTGATATTTTTGAAAAACGATCTAATCCAATAATAGATATTGTTGCCGAAGGGGCATCTCTTCTTGAGCAATATTATTACCTGATTCACCTTACCGATTGGATCTCTTATTTTCTTGCCCGTGAAAATGGCGTAGAAGCAGCACCTGTTGAAGCGATTGAATATTTGAAGGATGAGCTAGCCAAGATTAAGTGAACCAAGTATTAAATAAGAGAATACAATTTATTGATCTAGGGCTAATTGATTATCAGGAGGCTTGGGATTATCAGGTAAAACTTTTTCAATCCATTCTTGATGTTAAAGCTAAGAATCGTGATCTCCCTAGTGAACAACAATTAGAAACCACTAATTATTTAATCTTTTGCGAACACCCTCACGTGTACACACTTGGTAAAAGTGGCGATGAAAACAATTTGCTAATTGCTAAGGAAAATCTTCACACTATAAACGCCAAGTATCACTTGACTAGTCGTGGTGGTGATATCACATATCATGGCCCCGGGCAAATTGTTGTATATCCAGTTATTGATCTTGAAAATTTCTTCACAGACATTCATCAATACATGCGACTGTTGGAGGAATCCGTAATTCAAACATTGGCCGAATTCAACATCAATGCGGGAAGAATAAAGGGGTTGACCGGTGTTTGGCTTGATTTTGATAAGGAAGATTCGGCCAGAAAAATTTGCGCGTTAGGTGTAAAAACAAGTCGCTGGGTAGCCATGCACGGCTTGGCATTTAATGTAAATGCACAACTGGAATACTTCAAACACATTGTGCCTTGCGGGATTGAAGGCAAAGCGGTTGCATCACTGGCAAATGAATTGGGCGCATCACAGAATATGGCATCAGTTAAAACAATCCTTAAATCAAAACTGGTTAATCTTTTTGAAATGAAAATCGTAGATTAGTTTATTAATGGATAAGCAATTTATAATTGGAATTTCTTTTGTTGCAAATTTGCTACTTCAATCTTGTTCATCGGTAGTATCGCAAACCATCCTCTTCACCGAAAAACAGAAAGGTGTTTGTTGGGTGGCTGGCCGCGAGGAGGTAACCGAAAAAGAAATTGTTGCGTTGATTAACTGCAACATAAACTGGATTTCGCAAACGCCTTTTGGCTGGCAGCGTGAAGCAAACTCTTCTTCCATCTTCACAAACTTTTCATCGGATAGAATTTGGTGGGGGGAGTCGGATGCCGGGATAGCTAAAACAACAGAAGTTGCTTTGAAGAGTGGAGTAAAGACAATGCTTAAGCCACACCTTTGGGTGCGCAATGGTTGGCCTGGTGATATTGTGATGACAAGTGATACTGCATGGCAACATTGGTTTTCGGATTATGAGAAATTTATTACTCATTATGCTGAGCTTGCCGAAAAAAGTAAAATTGATATTCTTTGCATAGGCACCGAGTTGCAAAAGACAACTACTCACGAAAAAGAATGGCGTGCAGTAATTACTAAAGTTCGAGCAGTCTATTCCGGTAAACTAATTTATGCCGCCAATTTTCATGAAGAGTATGAACACATTAAGTTTTGGGATGCATTGGATTATATTGGAGTGCAAGCTTATTTCTCATTAGCCAATAAACGCGATGCCTCTTTAGAAGAGTTGATTGAAAATTGGAAGTCACCGCTTACATCGATAGAACGAGTTCATAAAAAGTACAATAAGCCAGTTATGTTTACCGAGATTGGCTATCGGAATGATGCGCAGGCCGCCATAGAACCCTGGAGTTGGCCGCGGAATTTAAAAGACGTACCCGTTTCAGAAGAAATGCAAACGTTATGTTATCAAGCTTTTTTTCAGGCAGCATGGAATAAAAACTGGTTAACCGGTGTTTACTTCTGGAAGTGGTATCCGCAAGGGCCAAGGCGATCAGACGAATCGGACTTTACTCCGCAAGGCAGACCCGCAGAGAGAATTATGAAAACCTATTTCGCAAAATAAATGAAGGACGATATTATAATTCCTGAAGTTAAGCACGTAACCCTTGCGGTAGCGCGCGAAAAAAATATCCTTAATCAAGATGAGTGGAGAGTTCACTTGATTAATAATAACGATTATGCTATAGAAAACACATTAGTGGCAAGTAAAGGCTATGGAGAAAAGGAAGGCGAGGCACAACGTACTTCTACACTGCGTCATTTTTTAGAAACCGTTCCCGCCAAGAGCGCAGTAATGGTGGAGCCCATTGAAGCAAGTCTATTCCATCTTAATAATGAATATTGGGTAAGCTATTATGTGAATAATCAGATTTACGATCGTAGATTTATTTTTGTGCCTGAATCCATTTGTGAAGAGAATCTGACTTTCATAAAAGAGTTGAATCTGGAGGGGGTATTGCATTCCTGAAAATTCCTTTCATGGTAGTTCGGCTATGCCTACATTTATAAAGTAAATTTCTCCGTATGCATACAGACCTTAAAGACATTCTGTTTTTGGATATAGAAACAGTTGGTTGTGCAGATGACTACACCAAACTAAGCGAGCGACTAAAGACTCAATGGGCGCGCAAGGCCGGATATTTCAAGCGCGAAACCGGGCAAACTGATGAAGACCTGTTTCATGAAAAAGCAGGAATATATGCGGAGTTTGGAAAGATTGTGGTTATCGCAATTGGTAAATACACTGAAACTGAAAATGGGACGCTGGGTATCAAGACCAGGTATTTTGCTGATCATGATGAAAAAAAACTGCTAAGTGAGTTTTATGAGGCCCTTGAAAAAATGGGTACTGCTGTGCGACTCTGTGCTCACAATGGTAAAGAGTTTGACTTCCCATATATGTGTCGCAGACTGCTCGTGAACGGAATTCAGCTTCCATCTGTTTTAAACATGGCCGGGAAAAAGCCTTGGGAAATTGGCCATCTGGATACGCTTGAACTTTGGAAGTTCGGTGATTATAAACACTACACGTCTCTTGATTTGCTTGCCACAATTTTTGATATTCCTACTAGTAAGGGTGTGATGGATGGATCAATGGTTAGTAAGGTATATTACCAGCAAGGAGATCTAAAAAAAATAGCAGAATACTGTGTTGGGGATGTATTGGCAATAGCCCAGTTATACTTAAAGATGAAAGGAATGCCGTTAGTGGAAGAGCGACATATTACTTCGGGGTAATTTAACCACAGAGGACACGGAGTAAGTATGGAAGAGAATTCAATAACTCAAAATATAATTGGATGTGCTATCAAAGTTCATAAGTCGTTGGGACCTGGCTTACTGGAATCTGCTTACCAAGCTTGCTTACATTATGAAATGGTTAAATCAGGACTGCAAGGTTGAAAAAGAGAAGCCTCTACCCCTTGTCTATGAAGAAGTTAAATTAGATTGCGGATATAGGCTAGATTTTATCGTAGAAGGAAAAATAATTGTTGAAATCAAATCTGTTGATTGTCTAAATGATATACACCTTGCTCAAGTTCTTACTTATCTGAAACTTACAAACAATCGACTTGAGTTATTAATTAATTTTAACGTATTAAAACTGACTGATGGCATAAAGAGAGTTATTAATGGATATTAATTTCTCTGTGCCCTCTGTGGTAAAAAAACTATATGAGTAAAAAGAAATTCAAAGAAAAAAAAGAAAAAAAGAACAAGAAGGAAAAGGGCGGCATGTATTCGTCACTACTTGTTCTATTAGACGAAATGGCTGGCAAAGCCTATAGCATACAGCAGCTGGTAAAGAAGCTCGGGCTGAAGAAAAAGAACCTGATTGAAGATTTATATAAAATATTGGATGCCCTTGAAGAAGAGGGCAAAATAGAACGGCTCAGTAATGGCCATTACAAAACAACCCGAGCTTCCAAATCCATTACGGGAATTGTTGATCACGTAAACGTGCGATTTGCTTATGTAGCCACCGGTCAGGAAGGCATGAAGGATATCTATGTTCGCACATCCGATTTGGGATCAGCGCTTCATGGAGATACTGTGGAGGTTGCTGTTTCTAAAAAGCGAAGTGGGGATAATCCAGAAGGGAAAGTAACGCAGATAACCAAGCGCGGACGTAATCGATTTGTTGGTAGAATTGAACTATCCCGAGACTTTGGATTTATTGTTCCCGATTTTAAAAAAATCTACCAGGATTTTTTCGTGTATCCGGAAAATCTGGCTGGAGCAACGGTAAACGATAAAGTTCTGTTTGAAGTTACTAAGTGGGCTGATGGCGATAAAAGTCCGGAAGGAAAAGTAATCGAGATACTAGGAAAGACAGGTGAAAACGAAGCTGAGATTCACTCAATCATGGCGGAGTTTGATTTACCATTTCGTTTTCCTGAAAACGTTCTTCATGAGTCAAAGCAAATACCAGAAGACATCAATTATGATGAGATAAAGAAGCGAAGAGATTTTCGTGACATCACTACATTTACCATTGACCCTGAAGATGCAAAAGATTTTGATGATGCCATCTCATTTCAAAAACTAGAAAATGGTCGCTACGAAATTGGCGTTCATATTGCCGATGTAACGCATTACGTTGTGCCGGGTACTGATCTAGATAATGATGCATTTGATCGGGCAACATCAGTCTATCTGGTAGATCGCACGGTGCCAATGCTTCCTGAACGCTTGTCGAACGGCCTTTGTTCATTAAGGCCTAATGAAGACAAGCTTACGTTTGCAGCTGTTTTTGAAATGGATGAGAAAGGGAAAGTTTTAAAAGAGTGGTTTGGCAGAACGATCATTCATTCCGATAATCGGTTTAGCTATGAACAAGCACAGGAAGTAATTGAAAGTGGCGTTGGAAAATTTGCGGAAGAACTCAAGATATTAAATACACTGCATCACATACTCAGAAAAGATCGTTTTAAAAAAGGCGCTGTCAATTTTGAAACTGCCGAAGTAAAATTCAAGCTTGACGAAAAGGGAAAGCCCTTAGCGGTTGTACCTAAAATAAGAAAGGATGCTCACAAACTGATAGAGGAGTTTATGCTATTGGCCAATCGCTCGGTGGCAACCTTTGTCTTTAAAATGAAAAAAGGGGAAGAGAAAAACACCTTTGTGTATCGTACTCACGATTTGCCAAACGAAGAGAAACTTGCAGACTTCGCTACATTCGCCAAACAGTTTGGTCATCAATTACAATTCCAATCTTCAGAAGTCTCTAAATCATTGAACAAATTGATGGATGAGATTGAAGGAAAGCCTGAACAAAATGTTCTGCAATCATTGGCTGTTCGGGCAATGGCCAAAGCAAAATACACTACTGAAGCAAAAGGTCATTTTGGTTTAGCCTTTGATCATTATACACATTTTACTTCTCCAATCAGGAGATATCCTGATATGATGGTGCATAGATTACTTCAGCATTATCTCGATAACGGAAAATCCGTTAATCGGAAAGAGTACGAAGAAAAGTGTATCCACTCATCTGAACGGGAAAAGAGAGCTGCTGATGCCGAGCGGGCTTCAATCAAGTATAAACAGGTTGAGTTTATGAGTATGGCCGAAAACAAAGTGTTTGATGGCATCATAACAGGAGTAACAGATTTTGGAATTTTTGTTGAGATAGTTGAAACAAAATGCGAAGGCATGGCACGGCTTGCCGATATGAAAGATGACTATTATGAATTTGATGAAAAGAATTATCGTGTAATTGGCCGCAGACGAAAAAACATCTACCGCTTAGGTGATAAAGTAAAAGTTAGGATAAAGAAAACAGATATTGATCGAAGAATGATAGATTTGACGTTTGAAGAAACCCCCTCATGAATTCAGTGCCATCTTTATTAAAGCTTGTTGAAAAAGAAATAAGGAAACAACGTTTTGGCTCAAAGCCAAAATCTCTTTACGATCCTATTCATTACATCATGGCCTTGGGTGGCAAGCGATTGCGGCCTTTACTTGCGCTTCTCTCGTATTCGCTTTATAAGGAGAATCCACAAACAATTGTTAAGTATGCAAATGCAATTGAGTTGTTTCACAATTTTACGCTCTTGCATGATGATATCATGGACAAGGCTCCTTTGCGAAGGGGAAAACCAACCGTGCATGAAAAATGGAATGTAAATACGGCCATTCTTTCCGGGGATGTAATGCAAGTGAAGGTTTACGATCAGTTACTTGATCTTGAAACTAAGATCCTGAAAAATGTTTTAAAGGCTTTTAACAAATGTGCTGCCGAAGTTTGTGAAGGGCAACAATGGGATATGGAATTTGAAACCAAAACCAATGTTACAGAATCAGAATATATTGAAATGATTCGATTGAAGACTGCCGTGCTGTTAGGTTTCAGTTTAGAGTTTGGAGCGTTGCTTGCCAAGGCTCCCGCAAAAGAAAGAGTAGCATTAAGAGAATTTGGAATCAACATTGGCATAGGCTTTCAGTTGAAGGATGATTTGCTTGATGTATATGCCGACAAAGAAAAATTTGGAAAGCAGGTAGGTGGAGATATTATCGCCAATAAAAAAACATACCTGCTTATTAAAGCTAAAGAGCGAGCCAAAGGGGCGGGTAAAAAAGAATTGGATTATTGGTTAACAGCAAAGAAGTTTAACAATCAAAAAAAAGTAAAAGCAGTTACTACCCTATACAACAAATTGGAAATTCCAGGTTTAACGGAAAAGAAAATAGACAGCTACTTTAAAAAGGGATTTAAGGAATTGGATAAACTCAACGACTCACCTCAAAAAACAAATCTAATACAGTTTACGCAAGACTTAATAAACCGGCAGTCGTAGCTATTTTCTTTTGTAATAAATCAGCTTGCCGCGAAAATCTTTAAGCGTTTCACTAAGCGTGTAAAATCCCGAGCCATCACGTTGCCAGGCAATTGACTCGCCTTGTGGTTCGCGTTCGTAGGTTAATGTAAAGGGAGCTTTTTTCAGTAATTCAGGAATAGATTCTTGCCCGATTTTTTTCCAATAATAGATGTGATCATAATCTTTCATCAGTACTTCCTTTCCATCCGAAGAAATATCTGCCGCCACTATGTAAGAGTATGGCAATTCTGTTTTAAACTCTGCAACTAAGGTATCGCCCGAGTTAAAGTGATTCGATAGTTGATACAAATGAACCGCATCTTCTCTTTTGGAAACAATATAGAATTCATTTGAGATTGGATCGATCATCAATGCCTCCGTATCGCGAATTCCATCACTTAATTTAAAAACAAGAGTATCAAATTGTGTAATTACTAAATTATCGATCCCAATAAAATCCGGATTTACTTTCGGTTCTGCAAACCGATAAATTATTTTGTAAGGATACCTGGCGTTGTTATCACCAATTTCTCCAACATATACATAGTTTTTTTCTTCAGCTATTTCTTTGCTGATAGCAATGTCCTCCCAATCGCGATTGTTAATACCGGCTAATGTGCAAGTCAATACGGTCTCCGCTTTATCATTGATCAAAAAGATCTGCGCGTCATTTCCACTATCATTAAGTGTCCAATAATTGCTTGGGTTAGCAATGCTGGCCACAAGGCCCGAAGCCTCCTCAAGTTCTTTGTCTACGGTACCCTGGCTGTGCCCGGAGGAAAATAAATCTGAATTATCCTTTTGAGAGGAACATCCCAAAAAGGTTATCAAAATTAGATAAGCGTATTTCATTAGTACTTCCAACAATTTATTTTATGGGAGACCCTGCAGCCTTCCATGCTTTCAAGCCACCATCCATTTCATAAACGGGATTGAATCCTTTTTCGCGTAATATTTTTGCAGCCTTTGCACTACGAATGCCCGAACCGCAATAAACAAAGATTGGTTTTTGTTCAAGATTAGACAGCTTGGTTGCAAATGCGTCATCATAAACAATATTCATTTCTCCGGTTATGGCACCAGCAGCAACTTCTTCTTCTGTGCGCACATCCATTAATATCGAGCCTTCGGTTTGATTATACTTTGTCATAAATTCTGATGGCGACAGTAAAGTATTTTCAGATGTTTCGGTTTTCTTATCACTGCACGCTGCAATGACTAGAAATAGGAAGAATATTTTTTTCATGGATTTTTGTTTGCAAAGGTAGCAATTTACCGTTTACTGATTTTATTGCCTGAGATTGATCGTTGCCTTGAGCATCGAAAACGCTCAACTTCATTTGTCCTTGAGGCTTCAAACTTTGTCTTTCTTCCATTTACGCGTGTTCGCCAACGTTTCCAGCTTGACTGCTTTAATGACTTGCGCATGAGTTCCACAACCTGATCTTCCTTTAGTCCAAACTGAATCTTAATTGCCTCGAACGGAGTTCTGTCTTCCCAGGCCATAGCAATTATTCTGTCGGTTTCTTCTTCAGTAAACATGCCTTTAAAACACTACACTCAGAACTTTGTTACTTGACTATGCGTGGAGTAGCAAAATCAAATCTTCCTGAAAAAATCTGCCTAAGCTGCGGACGTTCATTTACGTGGCGCAAAAAGTGGGAAAAGGTGTGGAGTGAAGTTAGGTATTGCAGTAAAGCATGCCGAGCATACAAAGTAAGTCCGGAGGTAAAATCAGCGGGTGCAGCTTTGTAATATCAAAGCCGTATTTTTGGCTCTTACTTAGCACATTTACTTTGAGCGAACAAGAAGATTTTATTGAAGAAGAGGAAGAATCACTTTTCGAGCATCACCGAATAGTGGCTGATGCCAAGCAAAGCCTGATCAGAATTGATAAATTTTTGATGGATCGGCTACCCAATGTTACCCGAACTAAAATTCAGAATGGTATTCACGAGGGCTTTGTAAAAGTTAATGACGAAGCTATTAAACCCAGCTACAAGGTTCACCCGCATGATGTTATCACGGTTGCTTTCCCTGAACCACCACGTGATACAGATATAATTCCTGAAAACATTCCGCTTAACATTGTTTTTGAGGATGAATATTTATTAGTAGTAAATAAGCTGCCGGGTATGGTTGTTCATCCGGCATATCAAAATTGGAGTGGCACCTTAGTGAATGCATTATCCTATCACTTTCAAAACTTACCTGAAATGACTGGCAATGATGGTCGCCCGGGTTTAGTGCACCGAATTGATAAAGACACAAGTGGGTTGTTAGTAATTGCAAAAACAGAAGCTGCCATGACTTCGTTGGCAAAACAATTTTTTGATCACTCCATAGAACGAACGTATCAGGCCATTGTTTGGGGAATGCCAGAACCACAACAGGGAACCATTAATGTAAATGTTGGCCGAAGTTTAAAAGATCGCAGAATAACGGCCGCTTTCCCGGAAGGAGATTTTGGGAGAACGGCCATTACGCATTATAAAGTACTAAAGGATTATCGTTATGTTTCTCTTGTTGAATGCAAGCTTGAAACCGGACGCACACATCAGATACGAGCGCACATGAAATTTATAGGCCACCCTATTTTTAATGATGCAACGTATGGTGGCAACGAACCTTTGAAGGGAATGGTGTTTTCTAAATACAAACAGTTTGTTGATAACTGCTTTAAGATCATTCCGCGTCAAGCCTTACATGCTAAAACACTTGGCTTCATTCATCCCGGCACTAATAAATTTATTCAGTTCGATTCGGAATTACCAACCGATTTTAAAGAGGTTATTGATAAGTGGGAGAATTATGTGAAGTACACGTGATAGCCACGAATAAAACAAATCACAGATTCACTGATTAAAATTAAGATGTTATAAGCATCATTCGTTTTTTAGTAGCCAAAATAATCTTTGAATCTGCGGCTTGATTAACAATCCGTAATCTTAAGATAATCTTTTATTAATCTTAATTTTTTTTGAGGGAAGACTATCCTATCAGGTGTGTAGAACACCTTTGCGTTGAGGGAGGCGGCTAAGTATTAAGCTGCTGCGCTTAACTTTCTCTTGCCTTTCTCCTGGCGCAATGCCTGTCGGATTTCCTTCATGGCTTCCTTCTTGAAAGCCTTTTGGTCAACCGGTTTTTCAGGCTGGCTGAGGACACCTTTGATATAGGTAAGAACCTCTTCCATTTGCACCTTATCCATAGCGTCCAGACTTTGCAGGATAGCCAACTTGGGTGATAGTAACATACAATTAGTGGTTGTTGTTAGTACAAATAACGTAAATGAATACCGTGAGGTTCAAGGGATGAACGCACTTTTAACTTAAAGATGACGCACGGGTAATATTTTCAATCATCTTGGGGTAGGTGAATAGATTAAAAGGGTGTTACTATTCACTTTTTAATACCTCCGCAGGATTTGCACGAGCAATTTTTAAGGTCTGCCAGGCAATCATGATTAATGCAATTAACATTACCATCAGCACACCCGGTGTCATATCATTTATTGCAATAGGAACGTGGTTCGCAATCATCGGTAGCATAACCATCTCAAAAAACAAATAGGTAGCTGGCAGGGCAATTAAAGCTGCGATAGCCAGCAACAAGAAAAATCCTCTTCCTAAAAGATAAAGTAGTTTTCCTTCTGAGGCTCCCAACACTTTTCTAATACTTACTTCCTTAACCCGAGTCTCCGTTGTGAATACGACCATACCCAACATGCCCAGCGAGGCAATTACGATCGCAAGAAAAGCAATAAATCCCGCTACTTTCATGGAAGCATCTAATCCCTGAAATCCTTTCTTGATTTGGTCTTCATATAATTCTGCATTGTATTGATGAACGTCATCCATCCGCTTCCAGATTTTTTTAATTTTTTCATTGAAGGCCGGGAAATCATCGGTGCTGAATTTCACATTTAGATTATCTGGTTTATCATCTATATAACGCATCGCAACCTCATCGCCTGACTTATTATTGGCGCGGCCATATTGAAAATCGTTAATCACCCCAATGATGGTCATTGGTTTTCGGTCTACCATAACCATTTGGCCGATGGCTTTACTAGGGATTCGATCAGCAATCTCAAAACGCTTCAATACTTGCTCGTTTACAATCACCTCATTTTCTTCAGCGCCCTTCGGTTTAAAATTAAAAGTCCTACCCGCCAACAAATGGAAATCATGGAGCTGCAGATAGTTTTCGTCAATACGATTCATTCGCACTCCAGCAGAATCACTAGGATCGTTTGGGTTCTTCATGTTCTCACCCCAATAGGTGCCTGTACTCATTACAATTCCAGATTGAGAAATAGCTTTTACTTCCGGAAGTTCGTTGAGTTCTTTCATTAACTGTTCAGGATTGTTCCCCTCGAGCCTGATGTTCAAAATATCTTTTGTGTTGTACCCTAAATCGTAATCCAGAAAATGGTGGTATTGTTTATACATGATTAATGTGCCGGTAATCAACATGAGGGAAATACAATACTGAAAAACGATGAGCACTTTCCGGGTAGTTAACCTTCCGGCAAATCGAACTTGAGACAATCCTTTTAATACCTGAACGGCATTGATTTTAGAAAAATAAAGAGCGGGGGAAATTCCAGCTACAATTCCAATAAACACCGCAAACAATATGAAGTATAAAGTGAGTGTTGGAGTTATGTTCAATTTTAATAGTTCCTGCAGGTCAGGATTTAGGGTAAGGAAATACGGTTTTAGAAAAACAAACATGAAGA
>Ga0154020_10002906_pt1 | contig 20830 bp, 5 predicted proteins | sample Klosneuvirus_201_FD_109709 | JGI IMG/M metagenome (GOLD analysis project Ga0154020, IMG submission 109709) | Active sludge microbial communities from wastewater, Klosterneuburg, Austria - Klosneuvirus_20160825_MG | ecosystem: Engineered > WWTP > Aerobic digester > Activated sludge | place... | reverse complement strand
GCGCCAGGGTTGTGCCGCTGGCGAGCCAGCAGCTCAAGGCGATCGCGCCGGTCTTGCGCCAGCGTCTGTTTGGGGTCTGCGGCATCGCGCTCATCGGTCCCCGGCTGTTTTGAGGGAAGCGTTCGAGGCGCGGGGCAGGCCGGCGGGCTTGAAACTGGTGCCTTCCCAGTCCTTGAGCGTGGCCTCGATCGAGCGTGCCAGTGATTTCACGTCGTGACTGGCGATCTCCTGTGGCAGTACGTCGAAACCGACCGAGTTGTAAAGCCGTCCCCATGCCGCCTGGGCATTGGAGTAGCTGGCGTAACGCTGGTACTCGGTGAGCAGGTGGCGGGCTTCGGCACGTATCACCTCGAGTTCGGAGTCGACACGGCTGGTTGCAGCAGATTTCGAGTATTGGAACAGTTGCTCGTCCACGCGCGCCGATTCGCCGGCGATTTCGAGATCCTTGAGCGCCAGCGCATAGCGCTGAACCGCGATGCGCACCTGGGTCAGCACCGCCATGGCGAGCGCCATGCGGCGATGATCGTCGGTGCGGTTCTGTGCTTCGTGCGCACGCTCGAGTGCCGGCCGCGACGCGAAACGGAACAGATTCCACGACAGGCGCACCCCCGAGTCGCTCCAGGATTGGTTGTAAAGGAAGCGGTTGGAGTCGTACTGCGCATTGAAGAAATCCAGCTGGACGCCGGGCAGGGTCAGGATCATTGCCGCCTTGATGTCATTGGCAGTGACCCTTTTGCGGTACCACTCTTCCATGAGTTCCGGACGCCGCTCGAGCGCCATGGTTTCGAGTTCTTCGATATTGCCCGGGATTGGCGGCAAGGCTTGTTCCTTCTCCTCCGCCAGCGTAAAGCGCACAGAGGGCGGGATCGACAGCAGCGCGGAAAGTTCGGCCTGCGCCAGTTCCAGCTCCTGGCGCCGCTGCGACAGCAAGGTCACCGCATCAAGCAGTGCGCGCTGGTAGGCGAGCGTAACCGGCTGCGGCAACAGGCCCTGCTTGCCGACCTGGCGCGACCGGTCCAGCGCCTTGTCCACGCGGACCAGCAGATCGTCGACGCGGGCGATCAGCCTTTGCGCGCCGAGCGCCCGCCAATAGGCGTTGCGGGTGTCCTGCAATACGTTCTGGACGACCTTTCGCTGACGCTCTTCGGCCATCAGGAACTGATCGGCCTTTTGCTGCGCGCGGTAGTAGGAGACGCCGAAGTCGAGGAGATTCCACGAGAATTCCACGTTGGCGAGCGAGCGGTTGCGTTCCTGGGAGGTCGAAGGCGACAAGGTTTCGACGCCGGTCAGGATGTTTACCGACCTGCCGCCGGAATCGTTGTCGCGCGTCACGTACCCGGCGCCGACCAGCAGGCGGGGCATCATGTCCCAGCGCGAGACGGCATGCAGCCCATCGGCCAGGGCGTTTTCCATCAGCTTGAGCCGGTAGTCCAGGTTGTACTTCAATGCTCGAGCGGCGGCTTCATGGAAAGTCAGTGGCGCCGTGATCGGCTCTTGTTCGGCATACATTTCCAGGCGGTCCGCGGCAACGCGGTTCTTGATTTCCTGCTGCGAAAAGCGTTCCGGTGCGACCGAGGCGCAGCCCGACAGGGCGAGCACGATCGCCGATGCGAGAGCGCCACGTTTAAGGTGCTTTCGGTTCATGTTTGTCCTTGGTGGTTCTTCAATGTTCAGATCCCGGCGAGGCGTTGGGCAGCATGGCGTTGACTGCCCCAGGGATTGCCCGCACTCGGGGATATCGTGGTCCGGCCGGCCAGACGGATTTGCTCGCTGAAGGCCAGCGCGCCGCGCGTCCGTGGATCAGTCGTGACTGCCTCGCCCGGCTGCGGGTTCGCTGCCGACGCGTCAGAGACGAGTGGCTGCCTTTCGTCGGCCATGGCCGGGAGTTCCCCGCCTGTGGCGATGATCGAGTCGCGCGGCGTTGTTGCGTCGACTGCCGCGTTCGCGGCAAAGGGCGCCGCCGGACTGGGCGCAAAGATGCCCGGATGGGGCAGCGCGCCGTCGGTCGATAGCGAGATCCTGCCGTCGCGTCCTAGTGCGACACCCTGCAAGAACAGCCGTGTGTGCTCGGCGGTGAGTACGGCGTGGCGGACGAAAATGGCCGGATCGGCGCCGAGCCCGTTGCCATTTGGCGTGATGTCGATCTCGCGTGGCACGACGGCGCCGACGTTCGATCCCATCCCCAGCGCGTCGCTGATCTCGCGCAAGGCCTGCTCGCGCTGCACGGTTACTTCGACATAGACGATCGGATGCAGGGGGATCGGCAGGTTGATGACCCGGTTGTTGTAACTGCCGGATTCCCACACGCTAGGCATGTCGGAGGTAAACGTATTGGCGCGCAGGCCGAGGAAGCCGGCCGCCGTGCCGCCCAGCATCCCGGTCAGGCTGTCGCGCCGGTCGATGTCCGTGGCGCGAACCGGGTCCGGTGCATTCAGCACCAGGGGCAGCGGAATCCTGACCAGCAGGCTGCTTGTCGCGATCGCGGGTGCCGCCGCCCCATCGATGCTCGAAGCGCTGACGGTCAAGGTGAAATCCGTCTGCTGCGTGAGCGCAGGCAGGATTTTCAGCCCGGCCAGTTGCGCAGGGGTCAGCGTAGCGGTCCCGGCGGTGATGACGATGACATCGCCGGCTGCGTTGCTGAGCGTTGCGCCGGCGGGGATTCCGGAAATCGTCACCGCCGCGCCGAGGGTTTCGGGTGCGGGCCCGTTGGTGTCGGTAACCCCCAAGGTAATCTGCAGCGGAATCGGATCGGTCTGCGGGCTGTTGCTGGCATCGGCAACTGGTGTGGCGAGAGACGGCGCGTCCGATACCGGCGTCACATTCAGGGTGATGGTGTTGGGAACAAGGTCGAAACCGTCCAGCCCGTCTCCCACCGAGAAGGCGAACGTGGCGAGCCCGGTTCCGGCGAGGTTCGCGGGTGGCACGAAACGCAGTTTGCCGGCATCGATGTCGGCCTTGGACACGATCTGCCCGGCGACGACGGCGACGCCATCGAGCAGCAGCGCGCCGGTCGCGGGAACCGTGTCGATCCTGACCGAAGCGAAATCCTTGGCCGGGCTGACCGTGTCGACGTCTGCAAACCCGAAGTTCGCGGCGCTGATCACCAAAGGTGTGTCTTCATTGGTCGTCAGCGTGTTGTCCGCGCCCGTCGGCTCGTTGTTCCTGCCAAAAATGGTCAAGGTCAGCGTCGATGTCGCCGTCCCGCCCTGGCCGTCGCTGACCTGGTAACCCACGGTTTCGGTCAGGGTTGCGCCAGGGATGAGGCCCGCCACTGCCGGGTTGAGCGAGTCCAGCGTGTAGGTATATGCGCCGTTGGCGGCAATCTGGATGCTGCCGTAGGTGACCGCGACATTGTTGCCGACATTGCCGGCGCTGCCATTCACCTGGGCTACCGAAAGCGTGTCGACCTCGATATCGGTGTCGGCCTGGTCGGCGTACCCGCCGGTATGGCCAACCGCATTCAGGACGTTGCCGGTCGGATGCGCCGCGCCGTCTATCGCAAAGTTGGTATCGGCGTTTGCTGCCGGCGCATCGTTGGCACCGTTGACCGTAATGGTGAGTTGGGCGACGTCCGTGAGCCCGCCCGCATCGCTTACGGTGTAAGTGAAAGACTCGCTGACGCTCTGGCCCGTCCGCAACGCCTGCACCGTGGGGTTGGTTTCGTTGATCACGTACGTGTAGCTGCCGCCGGCATTCAATGTGAGGCTGCCGTAGGTGCCGGCGAGGGCCGCGCCCAGCGTGCCCGTCGTGCCGGTGCCCGCCGCCTCGGTGCCCGTGCGCACGGCGGACACCGCCTTGGCTTCGCCGGTCACATCGACATCGGTGTCATTGGTGAGCACGTTGCCCGTGCCGTTCGCGCCCGGCGTGCCGTTGGCCGTGCCCCCGGCCTCCACCGCCGTCGCCGTGTCGTCCACGCCGACCGGCGCATCGTTGCGCCCGTCGATCGTGATGGTCAGTTGCGCGACATCCGACAGACCGCCGGAATCGCGCGCGGTGTATGTGAACGCGTCGCTTAGCGTCTGCCCGGTCACCCGCAGCGCCTGCACCGCCGGGTTCGTCTCGTCGATCACATACGCATAGGTCCCATCGCTTTGCAGCGTCAGGCTGCCGTAGGTACCCGCCAGCGCCGTACCCAACGTGCCCGCCGTGCCCGTGCCGGCTGCCTCGGTTCCGGTGCGCAAGGCGCTGACGGACCGCGTATCGCCGCTGTCCAGATCGGTGTCGTTGGTCAGAACGTTGCCCGTGCCGTTCGCGCCCGCCGTGGCGTTGGCCGTGCCCCCGGCTTCCACCGCCGTCGCCGTGTCATCCACGCCGACCGGCGGGTCGTTGACCGGGCTGACGTTCAGCGCCACCACATCGGTCGCGGTGGAGAATGCGCTGGTGCCGCCGTTGGCCGCGGTGCTCACCGTTGTGCCGGCGGCACCCGATGTCTGGTCCCAGGCCCGCACCGTCAGGCCGTTGGCGACGCTGCCATTGGCGTTCAAATTGGGCTGGAAATAGACGCGATCGGTCGGCCTCAGGAGCAAGGCGGCAGTGTCGGACACGGCGGGTAACGGCGCCCACGTTCCGCCGTTGTCGGTGGAAAAGAACCAACTGCCCAAGGTGGTGTTGGCGGCGGTGATCGCCACGCCGTCGAGCGCGCCGGTATCGACATCGGTCTGGCCGCCGGTCAATGCCGAGACCAGGGTACCCACCGCGCCCGACGGAGCCGCCGCGTCCTCTGCCTGGGTGATCGCAAGCAGCGTGTCGGCCATCGCCGGGGCGTCATTGACGCCGTTGATGGTGACGGTCAGCGTGCTCGTAGCCGTGCCGCCCTGACCGTCGCTGATGGTGTAGGCGAAGGTCTCGGTCAGGCTCTGGCCGGCGGCAAGCGCCTGCACCGCGCTGTTGCCGCCGTCCGGGGCATAGCTGAAACCGCCGTCGCCGGCGACTTGCAGGCCGCCATACAGCCCCGGCAGTGCCGCACCCAGCGTCGTGCCGCTGCCCGCGGTGCCGGACGCGCCGTCGGCATTGGAAAAGCCGACCACGACCAGCGTCCCGCCATCGACGTCGCTGTCCTGACCGCCCGTGCCGGGCGTGAGATCCCCGGTCACCGCGCCGCCGTCTTCCTGGGCGGTGACGACATCGGCCGTGGCGGTGGGCGGATCGTTGTCGCCATTGATCGTGATCACCAGTGTGGTCGTCGCGGTGCCACCGGCGCTGTCGCTCACGGTGTAGCTGAAGCTGTCGGTCAGCGTCTGGCCGGGACCGAGCGCCTGGACGGTGGAATTGGCGTTGTTGAGGAGGTAGCTGTAGCTGCCGTCGGCGTTCAAGGTCAGCGTGCCATAGCTGCCCGCCGTTGCGCCGCCGACGGTACCGGCACCGGTTCCGCTCACGGCCGAAACCGAGAGTGTCGTATTCGCATCCGGATCGGTGTCGTTGGGCAGCACGTTGCCCGTCGCCGGCACGGTCGAGTCCTCGACGATGCTGTTGCTGTCGGCCACTGCCACCGGCGAGTCATTGGTGCCGGTGACGGTGATGACCAGCGTGGCCTGAACGAAGGAGCCACGCCCGTCGGATGTCGTATAGACGAAGCTCTCGCTGAGCGTCTCGCCCGCCTTCAGGGCCTGAACCGTCGCATTGCCGTTGTCGATGATGTACTGATAGCTGCCATCGGCCAGCACCGCGATGCCGCCGTATAGTCCGGCCAGGGGCGTTCCCGGAAAGCTGGTACTAATTACGCCGCCATAGCCGTCGGGCAAGCTGATGTCGATTACCGTCAGCGGGTCGCCATCGGGATCTGCATCCGGCGCGCCACTGCTGCTCGTGCCGCCACCGTCGGTCCGCGCACCGGTCAGCAGGTTGCCAGAGGCGGTGGTCTGTTCCTCGGCGATTGCGTTCGTATCATTGACCGCGGCGGGCGCCTGGTTGGTGCCGTGGATGGTGATGGTGAGTTGCGCGGTGTCCGTCGATGTGCCGTCGGACACAGTGTAGGTGAAGCTTTCCGTCAATGACGAACCCAGCAGCAGGCCGGTCACCGCCGGAGCGGTAGTGCTCGGCGTGTAGGTCCAGGTGCCGTCGGCATTGAGGGCGAGACTGCCGTAGGTTCCGGCCAGCGCCGCGCCCACCGTGCCTGCCGTTCCCGTGCCCGCGGCTTCGGTGCCGGTGCGAAGTGCGCTCACCGTGAGCGAAGGATTGGCATCCTGGTCATGGTCGTTGGGCAGCACGTTCGCCGATACCGCAGCCGTGTTGGTGGTGGCCGCGCTGTCGTCCTCGCCGACCGGCGCATCGTTGTTGCCGCTGATCGTGATCGCGAGCGTCGAACTCGAGCTACCGCCCTTGCCGTCCGAAACCGTGTAGGTGAAGGTCTCGATGCGCGTCTCGCCGGCCCTCAGCGCCTGCACTGCCGGGTCCGCCGTGTTCAAGGCGTAGCTGTAGCTGCCGTCGGCAGCGAGCGTAAGGTGACCATAGGTCCCCGCGAGCGCCGTACCGACCGTGCCCGGCACGTTCGTCGAAGTGATTACGCCGATCACGCCGAGCGTATCGCCAGTATCCGGATCGGTATCGGCGGCGCCTGGCTCGGTCGTCACCGTGCCTGCTCCGTCGGTCCGTCCGGCGCCGGTCAGCAGATTGCCCGAAGCCGTGGCCTGGTCTTCGGTCATGCTGTTGGTGTCGGCATTCGCCATCGGCGCGTCGTTCGTGCCGCTCAGGGTGATGGTGATGCTCGCGCTGCTGGTGCCGCCATGGCCGTCTGAAATCGTGTAAGTGAAGGTATCGGTTGCGGTCGCTCCCGCCGCCAACGCCAGGGCGGTGGTGGCATTGGGCGTGAAGCTGTAGCTGCCGTCGGCATTGAGCGTGAGGCTGCCGTAGGTGCCGGCCAGCGGCGCGCCCAGGGTGCCGCCGGTTATCGCGGATACCGTCAGGGTGTCCGCCGCATCCGGGTCGCTGTCGTTGGCCAGCGCATTGCCCGCGACGCTGCCTGCGTTGGCCGGAACGCTGGATGCGTCATTGACCGCGAGCGGCGGATCGTTGGTCCCGTTGATGGTGATGACCACGTTCGCCGTGGCGCTGCCGCCCTTGCCGTCACCGACCACGTAGGTAAATGTGTCGGTTACTGACTGGCCCGTTGCCAGCGCATTGACCGCGGGGTTGGCATTGTCGAGCGCGTAGCTGTAGCTGCCGTCGGGCATGAGCGTAAGCGCGCCATAGGTGCCGGTCGCCGTCGCACCGCCGCCAGGAACGGGAATCGCGCTGCCGGCCGACTGGTTGGCGCCGGCGGCGATGCCGATAACCACCGGCGTGTCGCCGTTGAGATCGGAATCGTTGCCGAGTACGCCGCTTGCCGCGGCGCTGACGCTGGCAGTGCCTTCGGTGATGCTGTTGCCGTCGGCAACCGCCACCGGCGGGTTGTTGCTGCCGTTGATGGTGATGGTCAGCGTGGCGCTGGCCGTCCCGCCCTGACCATCGGAAATCGTGTAGGTGTAGGTCTCGGTCAACGTCGCTCCGGCGCCCAGCGCCGCCACCGTCGGGTTGGCCGTGTCGACGGCGAAGCTGTAGGTGCCGTCGGCGTTGAGCGTCAGGCTGCCGTAGCCGTTGGTTCCGGCCAGCGGCGCGCCCAAAGTGCCGCCGGCAACTGCGGTGACGCCGAGCGTGCCGCCGTCGATATCGCTGTCGTTGGTCAGCACCGAACCGGTCACCGGCGTGGCCGAGGCCTTGCCGATGCTGTTGGCATCGTTGGCCGCGACCGGATCGTCATTGACCGGCGTCAGGTTCACCGTGGTGGTACCGGCGAGCGAGGTCTGCTTGCCGTTGGGGGCGGCATCCGAATCCACGTCGCGCACGGTCCACGACACGGTACGCACGCCGCTCCCGGGGTTTTCGGAGGTCGAATCGAAGCCTATCGAGCGTAGCGCTGTCTCGTAGTTGACCAGCGTTGCGCTGCCGGTCAGCGTCAGCACGCCGGTTGCGCCATCGTAGCTGCCGCTGATGCCGTTCTGATTGCTGAAGTTGAGGCGATCGCCGGCAACGAAGCCGCTGGCAATGGATATCACCGCCTGATCCATCTGGGTGTCATCCACATCGGCCAGCGCGAGTCCGGGCTCCAGCGTGACCGCGGCGGCGTTCTCGGTATAGCTGCGCGTGCTGCCGACGCTTGCGATGGTCGGCGTGTCGTTGACCGGAGTGAGGTTCACGGTCCGCAGGCTGGTGGTGGTCTTTGCACCCGCGCCGTCGGAATTGGCATCGGTCACCGAAACGGTCAGGCTGCGGCTGTTGCGTGTGGTGTTCACCGTGGGATCGTCGCTGGTGCTGCTGAACACCAATGTGCGCAGCACCTGCTGGTAGTTCGCGACGGTGTCCGCTCCGGACAGCGTGAGCACGCCGCCGGCAAAGCTGGCGCTGACGCTCGTGCCAGTCGTATCCACCGCAAGTAGGTCGCCCGTAACCGCGCTGGCGATGGTGACGCTGGCGTTGTTGATCTGCGTGTCATCCACGTCGCTCAATGCCAGTCCGGCATCGACCGCGACCGCCGTCGCCTGCTCGGTGTAGGCGGCTGCCGGTGGCGCGGCGGAAATCACCGGTGCGTCGTTGCTGCGGGTGATGTTGATGGCGATGGTGCCGGTGGCCGTCAGGCGCCCGAGGTTGCCCTGGTCGACACCGCTGCCGGCGGTGCCGCCGCCGGTGACATTGGGATTCTGGTCGTTCACCGTGACGGCCAGCGTGACCGATGCCGGCGGGTCCTCGCTGCTATTGAGATAGGTCAGGCCGCGCAGGACCGAGTCGGCGCGCGCGGCGGTAGCCGAGGTGTTGAAGGTGATCGTGATGGTGCCGCCCGCCTGGGTATAGGTGCCCACGGTGACGCCCGAGACCACCACGTTGCCGCTGCCGCTTCCGGTCAGGCCGAGCGTGCCGGTCGCGCCGAACACGTCGTCGGTGCTGGCGCCGCCGTTGCGCGCCACGGTGAGCGTGGCCTTGTTCCAGTTGGTGGCGTCGAGTTCCGGGTCGGCGAGCAGCGCGTTGCTGTCGATCTGTACGGCCGCGCCGTTCTCGACGTAATTGCCGGAGCGCGTTGCATCCAGCCCGCTGATGCTCGGCGCGTCGTTGATGCGGGTGATCGCCACTGTCACCGAACCCGTGGCGCTGAGCTGCCCAAGACCGCCCTGGTTTTGCCCGCCACCGCTGGTGCCGCCACCCGTGACGTTGCTGTTCTTGTCGTTGAGGACGAAGTTGATCTGCGCGCTCGCCGGCGGCGCATCCGAGGTGTTCACATAGGCCACCGCGCCCATCGCCTTGCCGACCAGCGCTGCGGTCGCACTGGCGTTGAACGTGACCGTCAGTGTGCCGCTGGCGTTGGTGAAGGTGCCGACCGTCACGCCATCCACCACCAGGTTCGCACCCGAGGTCTGGACGCCGACCGACGCGTTGCCGGTGTCGTCGTCGATGAAACTGAACACGTCCTGCGCCTGGGGCGTGCCGCTGCGCCGGACCGCAAGCGTCGCGCTGTTCCAGTTGTTGCCCAATTCGAGGTCGGCTGCGGTGACGCTGCCGTCGCTGTCGAGGCGCACAGGAGTGCTGGCGTTCTCGACAAAGGCCGGAGATCCGCTCAAGGCGGCAATGGTCGGCGCATCGTTGATCGGGCTGACCGTCGCCGCGACGGTGGTCGGCGTGCTGAAGCGCGTCGTGCCGCCGGTGGCGGCGATGGTCTGGCCGGTGGTGGGCGCAATGATCGCACCGCCGGTCGAAGTATCCAGGGCCGCCACGCTCAGCGCGGGCGGCGTGCCGTTGTAGTTCGCCACCGGCTGGAAGCGCAGGCTGGCGCTGGTGGGCAGCAGCACCGAGTTGGCGTCGCCGGCCGACGTGCCCGTCGGCAGATCGACCCAGGTGCCCGGAGTGACGCTGTACTGCCACTTGCCTTCGGTGCCAGCGTTGGCGGTGTTGCCGAGAATCGCCAGCCCGGCGAAGGCCGTGGCAGTGCTGGCTCCGCCGCCTGCGACGCCGCTCTGGTCGTCGGTCAGGTCGCTGTACTTGCCGGAGAACAGCGTGCTGATCACCGCGCCCGCATTCGACGCGCTGGTGACATCTTCGTTCACCGCGCTCAGTGATGCACTGGTGAGTGTCGGCGCGTCATTGACGCTGGTGATGCCGGTGGTGAGGGTGACCGTGTTGCTGCTGTTGCTGTAACGGGTGGTACCGCCGGAGAGTGTCGTGTCGTTGGAGACATCGACCGTGCTACCGGTGGTAATCGCCGCGCCGGAACTGTCCACCAGACGCACGGTCAGGCCGCCCGGCGTGCCGTAAAACTGGCTCGTCGGAACGAAGCGCAGGGAATCGGTGGACTTCAGCAATATGGCGCTGCTGGTGGACACCGAAGGCAGATTCGTCCACGTATTGCCATCGGTGGAATATTGCCACTCGCCCTGCGCGGATACCGCCGCATTCGTCGTGATAGCGATGCCCGCCAGCGTGTTGGCCGACGACCCGCCGGTGATGCCGTCGAGCGCGTCATTGAACTTGCCGCCGAACAGGTTGCTTACCGTGTCGCCGGGCGGTGTGTTGCCGGTGCCACCCGGGACATCCTCGCTTGCTGCGGTAAGGGTGACCGCCGTCGCGTCCGTGCGCACCGGCGCGTCGTTCACCGCAGTCACGTTGACCGTGATGGTGCGCGTGGTCACCAGATTGGCGCTGACCCCGTCGAAATAGGAGTAGTCGCCGGGATTCGCTGTCGCATCGTCGGTGTCGCCGGTCAGTGCTCCTGGCCGTGCGCCGATGTTGCCGCCGTCATTCACCGCAACGGATACCGAGAAACTGCCGTTCCAGTCGGCACTGGTCGGGCTGTCGGCCTCGTCCGGGAAGGTCACGGTCAGGGCCTGCAGGCGCGCGTTGAGTTGGGCTTCGGTCGCGCCGGTGATGGTCACGGTCGCGGTGCCTGTGCCACCAACCGTTCCACCGCTGCCACCGACCGCCGAGATGACCCCCTTGCTGACGGTCACCGTGGCCGAAAGGTTGCTCGCGCCGTTGTCGTCCGGATCGGCGACGGCAAACGCTCCCACCAGAGCCGTGAGGTTCAAGGTTGCGGAGCCTTCGTCGACGGTGACGTTGCTCGCGCTCACCTGCGCCGGGTCGTTGGTGCCGGAGACGAAGACATTGCGAAAGCCCGAAGCGACGTTTTGCGTCAAGCCGCCGGGAATCGCGGCATAGGGATCGATCGCGGTGGATGGCACGTCATCGGGCGCGGTGCCGGGATCGGCGCCGTCAGGATTCTTGCCGCCGTTCGCCGTCAGTCCGGCATCCAGCACGCCGGTGGTGACGTTCCTCAAACGATCATCCGCGATCACCTGCACCCGGTAGGTGGAATCGGCGTTGGCGAGTCCACCGGAGAACGCTACGGTAAGACCTCCAAGGTAGTTGTTAACTTCTGCCCGGGTGCCGCGGATGACGAGCGCGGTACCCGTGCCCGCCAGGGTATCGTCAATTTCGAAATTCGCGCCCTCGGTGAATGCGTAGCTTGACGCGATGGCGATCGTACCCGTGTACGCACCCGCCGCCAGCGGCGTGCCGGCGTTGTCGGTGATGCGCACCGTGACCTGCACGAAGTCGCTCTCCCCGGTCGTCGAAGCCGGCGCGCCACCATCGGTGTAGTCGACATCGTTGATCACAAAGCCCGATACCGCGGTGGCCGTGGCACCCGCCGCGATCGCGACGGTGCCGCCCGTCGCGGCGACGGTCGGCGCATCGTTGGTGGGCGTGAGGATGATCGGGATCAGCACATCCGCAACCGCGTTCGCCACGCTGCCGCCACCCACATCGCCGCCGATTGCGGCGGTGCCTTCGGAGAAGCTTGCGGTCAGCGTAACGTCATCCGCCGCGCCACCGTTGTAGTCGTGGTTGCCATGAGCGGGACTGGTGTAGAAAAGGCCGTTGGTGGTGTCGTTGAGCAGGGTCTGGATATCGTCGGCACGGCCGGTCAGGGTCAGGGTCGCGCTGTTGTCACCGCCGATGGTGACGGTTCTTCCGCCCACCGCGAAGGTGGTCTGGGCGCCGGCGCCCGCGACGCCCAGGGTGCCGTGCCCGGCGGGCACGCTCAGCGTCATGGTCACCGGCAGGTCGAAGTTGGTGGATTCCACGTCCGCGACACTGAACCCGCCGATATAGGTGGCGAGGTCTTCGTTGATGGTCTGCGAGCCCGGCCCGGAGAAGGTCGGCGCGTCGTTGACGGAGGACGCGCGCACGGTGACGCTCCTGGCCACGCGGTTCGGGTCGGTGGCTAGCACCGCGATTTCGTTCGCGGCGTACCAGTCGAACTCGTCGTTGGGCACAGCCGTCGGCGTGCCGCCGGGCGTCGCGTTCTGGTTCAGCGTGCCGCCGTTGGCGCCGGCGGTCAGCACGCCTGCGCCGTCGCGCAGCCGGTCGTCGACAACCACCTGCACCTTGTAAAGTGCGTCGCGATCGTCAGGGAAGGTCACTGTCAGGCTTGCCAGCGTGGCATTCACATCGGCCTTGGTGCCGCGGATCACGAGGTAGTCGCCGGTGCCATCCTTGTCCCCATCGCGCACTGCCGCGCCGCTCAACACGACATCGAGCGTGGTGTTGCCGCCGGTGGTGTAGGTGCCGGCGGCAAAGGCCGCGCCGGCGCTGGTGAGCAGGCGCACCGTGACCTGGACGTAGTCGGTTTCACCGGGGGAAACGGCCGAGAGCTCCGCGTCGTCCAGCACGAAGATTCCCACCGGATTGTTGGCGGCAACGGCGCTGTCGATGTTGATCGGGCCTGACGGTGCGGTCAGCGTCGGCGCATCGTTGGTCGGCGTGACGAGGATGTCGAACCGGCTGATCGCCGTGGCGACCACGCCGTCGCTGACGACGAAATTGAAGTGATCGGCGAAGTTCTCGGTGCCGTTGTGGACGTACTTGATCTTGCCTTCGTCGATGTCCTTCTGGGTGAACGTCGAGCCGGCGCCCAGCGTGGCGCCATCGCGCGTGAGCTTGCCAAAAGCGACGTTGGTGGTGATGCGGTACTGCCGCTGCACGGCGTCGTTGTCGCTGTCCACTGTCTGCAGGAAACCGCCGGTGATGTCGCCGGTGCCGCCCTCGACCACGGTGAGTACCTGATTGGCGCCGGTCTTCGCCGTGCCGTAGCCCGGGTCGTTGGCGACGCTGGGATCCAGGGCGGCTTCGTTCACCGCAATCAGCGGCGGATCGTTCAAGGGGATGATGCTCAGGTTGACCGCGCCGCTGCCCGCATTGCGGCCGGTGATCGCGTCCACATTGAGCGTCGGATCGCTTTGACCGGTGCGCGCTTCGGTTTCAGAGGTTGCGACACTGAGATTGTCGCGCACCTGTACGTTGAAGCTGTCGGTGAGGTTCGCCGGCTGGTCGTCGCCGCCGTGCACATAACGCAGCCCGCTGGTGCCGCCGTCGGCGCTCAGGGTCAGCAACGACTTGGGCAACCACATGTCGGTGTCTGTGTGCGCGACCCACGCGGCCCCGTCCCAGCGCTGCAGGCTGCCGTCGAGGGGCAGAGTGGTGATCCTGAACCACAACTGGTCGGGAATACCCTCGGCGTTGTCCGCCCCCGTCTGCTTGCCCGCACCCTGGGCGTTGTCCACGTCGCCGAGGTTCAGCGTCGCCGCGGTGATGCGCGCGATGCCCGAGGTCGCGTTGCCGCTGACCGCTTCACCCAGGGTCAGCGTGCTGCCGGAAGCCGTGGGCGCATCGTTGATCGGCTGCGCTTCCACCTGGAAGCTGGTGAAGAGGCGATTGGGCCCGCCGTCGCTGACCGAGTACGCGATCGAGCCGATCATGTTCTCGCCGCCGTCCTGCTGCCAGGTGATGCGGCTGTTGTTGACGTCGTCCTGGGTGAAGCGGTCCAGCGTAGACAGGGCGACGCCGTTGAGCTTGAGCGTGCCATTGGAAGACGGCGAGGTCAGGATGTAGATGACCTGTGTCGGTGGCAACGGGATGAAGTCGCTGCGCAGCACCGCGTGACTCAGTATGGTGTTGGTGATGGTGCCGGTGCCGCCTTCGAGCGGACCCGGCGGTGGTACGGCGGCGGTCCCGGTATTGGCCTGGGGTTGCGTTCCGTTGCCCGAGTCGACGCTCGATCCGCTGTTTCCGCCATAGCCTGGATCCGCTCCCGGAACGGTGAGCAGGCCGGTGGTGTTCGGCGCGGAAAAGGCCAGATCGAAGGTCCGGGTAGCCAGCGTGAGGTCGCCCGGAAGGTCGCGCACGCCGCCTTCGCGGAGCAGGCCGGGATTGTCGAAATCGTAGATCTGCAGCGCCGAATCGCGCAGTTTGAAGGTGAAGGCGTCAGATGTCGCCCCGGCCGACTGCGTGTTCTGCTCGTAGCGCAGCTTGCCGTCGTCGATGTCCTTCTGCGTGAAGGTGGCGCCGATGCCCAGGTTCTTCCATGTGCTGCCGTCGAAGAACTGCAGCGATCCGTATTGCGGTCGCGTTTCCACGGTGTAGACCAGTTGCGTGGTAGTGGAGTCGACGTCGGTGTAGCGCAGCGCGGTGCTCGGGATGGCCACCACCGCGCCTGGCGCCACTGCGGTGAGTCCGGTATTGACGTCGAGCACCGGGTCGTCGTCGTTGGCCAGCACCGTCACATTGGCCGTGTGACTGGTGGTCGCTGCCGCGCCAGGGCCTTCGCCGCCGCCGCTGTCCGTGATGGCGAAGGTAATCGTCGGCGCGAATGCGTCCGCTTCATCACCGTCGTGCGCGAACTTGACCTTGCTCGCCTGGTCCGCGGCAAAGGTGCTGCTGCCGGCGATCAGCGCTTCGCCGGGATCGACGATTCCATCGTTGTCGGCATCGAGAAAGAAGCTGCCGTGGCCTTGCGCGTCGAGCGAGGTCACTGACACCGTCACCGCGGTCGCCAGGGCGTCGTCGCGATCGGTGACCGCGAACCCGATCGACTTGACCTGCCCCTCGTACTGGGTGGCGCTGCTTGAGGCCGAGGGCGCGTCGTTGGTCGGCGTCAGCGTGACATTCAACGCAGTCAATGCGGAACTGCCGCCGCCACCGTCGTGAACCACCACATTGAAAGCATCGGTATCGCCCGCGGTGACGTTGCTGCCGTCGTGCGTGTACTTCAGGCTGGCGATCTGCGGCTGTGAAAATACGGACCCGATTGCAACGACGAACCCGTTGAACGTCAGCGTGCCGCGCGTCGGCAGGCTGTTGATCTCGATGATCATCTGGGCTGGCACCTGTTGCCCGCTGGTGATATCCGGATCGGCAAGGCCGAGATTGGCCGCGCCGAACGCCACGTTGGCCGCGGACTCCTGCACGGTCAGCGCGGTGGGCGCGAGCGTCGGCGCGTCATTCGTCGCCGTGATCGAAATCGCCGCGGTGAGTTGGGTCGCGGCGGCAGAAGTGGAATCGGTGCAATCGACGGTGAGCGTGTCGCTGCCGTGGTAGTGGAACGTCGGCGTGTAGGTCATGCCGGCGATGGCGGCGTTGACGTCGGTGAGCGTTCCCGTGAATGAAACGCTGGCCGAGGCGTTCCCCGTCAGCGCGCTCAGGCCGACGGTGCTGGCGAGGGTGAGGGTCCCGTGCAGCACGCTCAGGGTCAGCGTCTGGGTGTCCAGCGCGTCGGCGTCCGCAATAGTGATGCCGGTGATCGCCGTTGTCGCATCCTCGGCCAGGGTGCGTGCAGCGGCGGCCGCGTCGGCGATGACCGGAGCCGCCAGCAGGCCATCGAAGCTGCGCGCTGCGAGGGCGGTCGCTTCGATGCGGCCCGTCTGCTGTTCGAGTTGCCAGTTACCGCCGCGAAGTGTGGCTCCGGTGGCGTCTATCGAGGCGGCAATATCGGCACCGGTTGCTCGCGCCAAGGCGGAAAGGAACGCGCCACCACCGGCACCACGTCCGATATCGCAGCCGTACAGCAATACGTCGGCGTCGCTCGTGAGGCCGGCGCCGATGTCGGCGAGCCTGGTGCCAACGCCGGGCAGAGCGGCCAGATCCAGGGCGATGTCGCCGATTTTCAAGACGCCTTCCGCGCCGTGGGATATCAAGTGCAAGGCATCGACCGGCGCGCCGGAACCGATTCCTGTGGCGATTTGATCCAGCGCGCTGCGGGCCGGGTCGAGGACAATGATCTCGACCCCGCTGCGGATACCGGCGACGATTTCCTGCCAGCCGGCGACGGCCGGGTCGATAAACACTAGCTCGCGGCGGCTTGGCTCCACGGCGGCGGTCGAGCCATCGCTGAAACTTGTCACGGCCTTGGCCGAGGGCGCCGCAAACGAAGTCTCGGGCGATTCGGCGTGCTGGTCGGGAAGGTACTCGGCGCCAGCGACAGGCGACCCGTCAAACAGCGTTCGCGTTTCCAGGGCGAGGATAGTGCCGCGCGGGGCGAAAATGCCTCTGGCCATGTTCCGGTTGCGCTGCGGGAGACGTTGGCGGACCAGGCTCATGAAAGCCCCCGGGAGGATTGATCCGCCGAATGACGGCAAAGGAAAGTAAACACTCGGGAATCGCTTGTATCGCTCTGGCGATCGTCGGCGCAGGGCTAAATTATTGGGAATCTGACCGACTTCACGTAGGTTGTGGGATTATAGCTGATGCCGAGTGCAGCCGTCAATCGCTCGTGTTAGCTCGATACAACTAGTTCGGATCTACCGGTGATGATCGAGCGCAGCGACCCAATCGGCAACCTCCCCGCGAGGGGAGAACAGGAGGGCGGGCCTACAATTTGTCTTCGGGTGTTTCATCATCAGGGATGCCGCGCCACTGCTGCATGCGCGTTAGGCCAAAATCGTTACGTCCCGCTTCTCCAAAGTAGAAATGTCTCCTTTTGGCCGACTTTACGCAGTGGCTACCTCGCTCGAGAACGGCCGCACGAATCCCGCAAGGAGAAGTACGTGCAGCCGGCACCTAGGCGGCTAGATTTCGGTCTGCTCCGAGATCTCCAGCGCGTCATCTACCTCTATCCCGAGGTATCGCACAGTACTTTCGAGCCTATGTCCTGCAGGACATAGACTGGACTATGTCCCGAGTCGGACTATGTCCCGCAGGACATGCAAACGCCGATGGCCGGGCATGCACATGCACTTCGCGGGACATAGGCGGCTGCACTACAAGCCCTTGAGGAATGCGAGTAGCGGATCATCGGGCCGGTACCGGCCGGGTTTGCCCTCTGGTGGCGTCGTCTTGTCGAGAACGGCCTGTTTCATCGCCAAGTCGGCATCCAGATAGATCTGCGTCGTCTCGATCGACTCATGCCCGAGCCATATCGCGATGTTCGCTTGCTCAACGCCCTCTTGCAACAAGTCCATAGCCGTCGTGTGACGCAGCACGTGTGGGCTCACACGTTTGCTGTTCAGTGACGAGCATTTCACAGCGGCTGTTCTGACGTGCTTGTTGAGCAGGTAGTGCACGCCGTGGGAACTCAGATTGCCACCGCGTGCGTTGGGGAACAGAGGCTGGCCTTTGGCAAGCGGCGGCTCTTGTGCCCACGCGGCCAGCACTGCGCGTGTATTCTTGGTCAGTGGCGTGCACCGCTCTTTGCGCCCCTTGCCGATGACCCGAACGTGTGCACCAACGCCGACGTGCAGATCCTCATGCTGCAGGCTGGTCAACTCCGACAGCCTCAACCCGGTCTGCACAGCCAGCAGCAGCAATGCGTGATCACGGCGACCCGACCAGCTTCGCTGATCCGGCGCAGCCAGCAGCGCGTCAACTTCCGGTCGGCTGAGGAATGGCACTAGCGTACGCGTGAACCGCTTGGCCGGAATGGCCAGAACGCGCTGGATCTGCGCCAAGTGCGTCGGCGCCTCGAAGGCCGTGAAGCGGAAGAATGAGTGCACAGCCGTTAGCCGCAGGTTGCGCGTGCGGGCAGTGATGCCGCGTGCCCGCTCCATCTCATCAAGGAAGGCCATCACCAGCGGCGCATCAATGTCGTCCAGCGCCAGGGCTGAAGGCGCCTTGCGCAGATGCTCTTGCGCGAATTGCAGCATCATCTTGAAGGTGTCGCGGTACGAGGCAATCGTGTGCGCACTGGCCCGCCGCTGCTGCATCAGGCGCTGGGTGAAGAACCGCTCCAGGAGAGCACCGAAGTTGGGTTGGTCACTCATGACGATTCTCCCCAGCGCCGCTCCAGCCGGACCATCGCTTGGGCCATCAACTCGGGGTTGGCGCTCAAGTACCAGTAGGTGCCGGATATGCAGACATGCCCGAGGTAGGTCGACAGCAACGGCATCTCGCGCCCAGGTTCCTTGCTCGTCTGGTACCAGCGTATCAACGTCTGAATGGCGAAGCGATGTCTGAAGTCGTGCAGCCGCGGCCCCTTGCTCGAACCCACCGCACGCAAGCCTGTGGCCCGTGACAGCGTGTAGAAGGTTCGATGGACATGACCGCCGTCGAGGCGAGTGCCACGACGCGAGACGAACAGATTGGTGGAGACCGGGTGGCGGAAGAACTTCGCGCGTCGTTCGATGTACTCGGCCAGGATCGCGCAGGTAGACGGATGGATCGGCACCAGCCGCCACTGGCCGAACTTGGCGCCACGAATCGTCAGCACCGCCTGCGTTAGGTCGACGTCGGCAAGCTTGAGATTCAGCGCTTCGGACAGGCGCATGCCCGTCACACTGAGCAGGCCGATCAGGCCGTGGAACACCCACGGGCGCAGCGGCGTCGACGGCCAGGCCACAGGAAGTTCCAACGCCGCATCCAACAACCGCCTTATCTCATCCTCGGTGTAGAGGTACGCTCTGGCGCGCGTGGATCGGTGTGGCAATAGGCCGATCGGGGGTATCTCCGTGTGGCTGTCGGTGGCGCTGCAATAGCGGGCGAAGCCGCGCACGAAGCAAAGCCGTCGGGCCCACTCGGCGGGTTGTACTGGTGCACCTTGAGCCCACTCAACCGCCAGTCGGACGCTGATGTGTTCGGCGCAGTGCTCTTCCATGAAGCTGACGAACCGCGGCAACAACAGCCCTTCGTCGTGCATTTTGTAGCCCAGCCCCCGGCGCAGTTCGACGTATTCCTGCAGGGCTTCGCGCAAGGTGTTCATCGTGAACTCCCGGGCCAGGTCATGACCACGGTTCGCAGCGCGTCCAGATCTACCTTGGCATAGATGCTGGTGGTCTGCGGGCTGCGGTGGCGCAGCACTTGGCCGATCTCGGGCAGCGACACGCCTTGCCGCAGCATCTGAGCGGCCAAGGCATGTCGGAACTGATGCGAGCCACGATGCGGTGCGTCGACCTTGGCTCGCCTAAGTGCGTAGCGCACGATCGAACCCACGCCGTCCGATCCATCCAGCAGACCGCGGATCGGCGCCATAGAGCGAAGGAAGATGTGCCGGTCCCCACAGGTCGGCCGACCGTGCTGCAGATACGCGGCAATGGCGGTGCCAACATCGGCGGGCAGCGGCAGTAGGCCCTGCCGTCCCCCCTTGCCGTGAATGCGCAGTTGCGCCTGGTCCCAGTCGATGTCGTCCAGAGTCAGCCTGATGATCTCGCAGGCGCGCAGCCCGAGGCGCGCCAGAAGCAGCAGCACAGCACGGTCACGTAGTCCGACCGCCGTCAATCGGTTGCAACTGTCGATGGCGCGCTGTGCGTGCTCGGCAGCGATCGCCTTGGGAATCGGCGGCGTGGTCGTCCAGGTGGCGACGGACGGAACACCGGCGGCGAGCCCGGCTGGGACCTCGCCACGGAACTCGCAAAAGCGCAGGAACGACCGCAACCCATTGGCAACACCCTTCACAGCCGGAGGTGCCATGCGCTTCGACTCTTGTCGAATGAACGCGATAGAGTCGTTCGGGCGAAGATCATGCAGGCAGACATCTGCTTGCCCGAAGCGCCAGACCAGGAACTGCCGGGCCAACCTGGTGTAGGTGTCAACGGTGGCCGCCGCCAGCCCTTGATTGCGTTGTAGGTGTTGCGCGAAGTTGGTGACGACGCGGTCAATCTCTGTTGTGCATAAAGCAGCGGCAGCGCAGAGCCCTCGCTCACGCAGAAATAGCAGCAGCAGTGTCAGCGCGTTTCGCTCCTGTCGGCGCGTCTCAGGGCGTCGCGATCGGCGCCGGGCGCGACTGCGCTGAAATCGATTGATGTCGTCGTCAGTCAGTGCTTCAACGTCAATGCAGCGCCCCGCGCACCATCGGCCAAAGGCCAATGCGTGTCTAGCCACAATGCAGGCGTAGCCCGCCGAATATTGCTGGCTTCCCAGCCAGGCGATGAACGAGCCGAGGTGCTCAGCCGATGTGCCTCCGATCGCGCGGACCCGCGCATCGGCTATCTCGTAGGAATGTTCCAAGATGATCTCCTTGCAGGCGGAATTGCCCGACAAAGAGGATGACAATGTTCAGCGAAATCGTCGCCAGCCCACGGTAGATCAGGGCGTCAAGTACGCTCGGGACATAGTCAGGTGCGGGACATAGTCGAGCTTGCTATGACCAAGCAAGAGCTGAACGGCCCGTAGGTTCTTCGTGCGTCTGTAGATCAGTGTCGCCTTGGTCCGCCGCATTGTATGCGTGCCATAGACCGTCGGATCGAGTCCTATTGCGGCAACCCACTGATGCACGATACGGGCGTACTGCCGCGTCGAAACATGGGCAGACTTGGTGAGGCGACTAGGAAACAGGCATTGCTCTGGTTTCAATTTCGCCTTCTCGATCCATGCTGTGACAGCGGCTCGCGTCGGCTCCGTCAGTTCGAACTGCACCGGCCTCTGCGTTTTCCGCTGCACGACCATCGCACGTGGCAAAACCTTGCTGCCATGTGTGATGTCCCGAACATGCAGGTTGACCAGGTCGCAACCCCGAAGCTTGTCGATGTCATTTTGCCCGTCTGACAAGAGGGACGCCGAGCCGATCGTGAGCGGGAAGACACAGCTCCAGCAGATGTCGGTAATGGGG
>Ga0154020_10002905_pt1 | contig 20831 bp, 16 predicted proteins | sample Klosneuvirus_201_FD_109709 | JGI IMG/M metagenome (GOLD analysis project Ga0154020, IMG submission 109709) | Active sludge microbial communities from wastewater, Klosterneuburg, Austria - Klosneuvirus_20160825_MG | ecosystem: Engineered > WWTP > Aerobic digester > Activated sludge | place... | reverse complement strand
CCCCGTCGTCGGCAAGAAGGGTAGCGAGCCATGGACCAAGCTGCTCGTCGCGCAGGACACCGGCGGTGGCATCCTCGGTGCCGTCCGCGGCGACATCTATTGGGGCGACGACACCGCCGCTGCGGAGAAGGGCGGCCGCATGGGCGGGCCCGGCAAGTACTGGCTGCTGTTGCCCAAGGGCGTCAGCAAGTAGTCAGTGCGCCGCGGATCCCGATCCCGAGCCCGTAGCGGGTTTCGGTGGCGGCTCCGGCGGATGTAGCGGCCCCTTGCGCACCCAGGTGCCATCGCGATCGGCGTCGACGAGGATCGGCGCTGCGATCGCGTACGGCGTGACGCCCGGGCGATCCCACCGGTCCTTCTGATAGCTGCCGGTGATCGCGAGCGGTAACGCGGTGTCGCCGTCGGCGGTGACCGCGATCCACGTATCGAGCAGGCCGATCGCGATCGGGCCCGCCCAGTGGTGCGTGCGCGCCCCCGCGGGAACGTCGATCGTCTCGACGAGCTTGGGCCCGTGGTCCGTTCCGACGGTGACGCGGATGCGTTCGGTCTTCACGAACTTCGCTTGTGCGAGCGTGACATCGAGCCAGACGGCGCCGTTCTTCGGCCGTACGGTCGCGCCCGGTCCCACACTCGACTTCGCGTCTGCGCTCGACGACGCGACGACCGAGAGCCATGGACCGGTAGTCGCGACCACGCGTCGCTTGCGGATCGCTTCGACAAACGTCGCGTCATCGAACGTCTTCAGATCGAGCTTGTCCTCGGGCATGTAGACGTAGTTGCGCGAGGTGCCGTCGAGCACCCAGTTGAGATCGTGCGTGTCGCTGTTGCCGAGCGGAGCGACGAGTACGCCGTGATCGGTGAGCGTGAAGAAGTCGCGAACGCTGTCATCGAACCGACGATCTCCGGGGATGTTGAACGCGGTGTAGCCGGAGAGAACCTCGACGGCGTCGAACGTCAGCGGGAACGGTGGAGGCCACGTGACGCCGTCCCAGCCCGTGTTGTCGTAGAGCGCCACCGATCGAAACCGCGGGTGATTGACCTGGATGATCGGATTGCCGGGCAGCGACTTCAAGTGCGCGTACATCGCGTCGAGACCGGCGTACTGCATGACCTTGTCGCCCGTGGCGCCGCCGTGCGGCTTGTCCTTCTCGACGACGACCGGGTACACGCCGAAGTGGAAGTAGTCGCTCGAGACCTCGTTCGATGCGATCGACGCGACCGTGTCCTCGAGACCCAGCGCGGCGATCTCCGCGTCGAGATCACCGTTCGTGTTGTGATCGGACAGCGCGATCACCTGGATCCCCGCTGCGACCTGCGCGACCACGCGCTGCGGGTTCGGGACGAGTGAATCGAGCGACGCGTGTGCGTGGACATGCAGATCCGCGGCGACAGTGCCCGCCGGTGTCCACGCGCGCTCCAGAGGGATCGCGAGCTCCACGCGACCGCGATTCGCCGAGAGATCGACCTCGCCTTCCCAGAGATCGTACTCGATGCCACGCCACGCCTGCACGCGGTACGTGCCGTACGGAATCGCCGGTGAGGGAACGCACGTGTCCGCACCGACGGGAATCTCGCCCTCGCCGCGCGCGAGGATGATGCCGTCGTACGATGCGATCACCTCGGGCGCGATCGAGCACGCCGCGCCACCCTGGCGCTTGCCGTACACGTCGAGGTTGCCCATGCGCAGCGGCTCGCCCTTCGAATCGACGAGCAGCACCCGTGCACCGACGGGCTTGCCGTTCGCGGTGACGCGTGGCGCGAACGCGGTGGTCGACACTTTCGGTGCCGGCTTCGCGTCGGGCTTCTTTTTCTTCGTGCCGCTCTTTCCGCACGCCATCACGCACGCGAGTGCCATGCACGCGAGTGCAGCGCGGGTCATCGCAGATCGAATTCAGCGCCGGCGGTGACGGCCATGCCGATCAGCGGCTCTGCGCCGAGGTCGTGCGAGTACGCGCCGACGCCGACGGATAGCTCGGCCTGCGCGACGATCGATACTCCCGGTGCCACGCGTGCTCGCACGCCACCGCCGGCGTGCACGGGAAGGCCGATGCCGACCACGTCGTCGGCGGAGAACCGCGCGATCGCGACGCCGATGCCGAGCCGCGCGAACGGTTGGAACGCACCCTGCGCGGGAAACATCCGCCGCACCGTCGCTGCGATCTCGACGCCGGATCCCGCGGTCAGCCCGTGATCGCACATCGCCGTCGCCATGCGATCCGTATAGCAGCCCGCGGTGTCCCCGCCATACGTGAAGCTCGCCACGCCGTCGAACCAGTCCGTGGCCGACATTTGATAGAGATAGTGGCCCGCGACGCGCAAACCACCCGGGGTCACGCTGCCGCCCGCAGCCACGCCGATCTCGGCACCGATGCCCTGATCGCTCGCGCGCGCACCGATCGCCGACGACACGCTATCCGCCGGCTCGGCCACAGCCACGCTCGACGACACCAAGATCACGAGACTCAACGTCCGACGCACACGCGTTCCTTTCCGCCACCGCCGCGGCGATCTCGATCGCGACACACCCACTCGCGGCCGAGGAAGTCACAGTCGATATCGTCGACACAATCGTAGAGACACACGCCGCCGTTCGTATCGATGCACCACGCATCGCTCGGACAATCGCTGTCGATGTCGCATTGGTACGAGCACAGACCTTCGGGGAAATCGTTGTTCGGTCCGAGACAGAGCTCTTCACAGTCGCTGTTGTTGTCGCACCGAGCGCCGAGGAGACGATCGACATCGCGTCCACCGCCACACGCCGCGAGTGCGAGCACGGCCCATGCCGTCACGATTCGCATGAGGGGAAGGCTACCGCCGAGGGTCTGGCCGGTGCCAGTTTATCGACGACGGCGACGTGCGACACCGGCGGCGTGGGCGAGTGCCGCGAACAGGGCATCCCCTGCACGCACCGAGACCCGGGCCGCATCGGCGAGCGGTTGCAGCGCGTCGTCGAGATCCGATGCGCCGCGCAGTGGTCCGCGCTCGGCCCACACGAGCTCGAGCGCGCGCTGCGCTGCGACTTCGCCGATCAGCGCGGCGAACTGCGGCGACGCGATGACGGCGAGTCGCGCGAGATCGTCCATCGCCCACGCGGCGAGCCGTCCGCCCGAGAGCATCCACTCGGCGAGCGCCTCCCACGCGCTGTCGTCGACGATCGCCGCTTCACTCGGCGCGTCCGGTACGCGCACCACGTTCGGGGCGACCGCGCCGCGATCGGGCGGCGTGATCACGACCACGCGATCACCGTGCTCCCCTTCGAGCACGAGCATGCGAACGAAGCGGCGCTCCCAGTGAACGTCGACACGCATCGACACCGCGCCATCGATCGTCGTCGCGGTCGTTCCGTGCAGGACGTGACGGCGCTGTCGACCATCGGGCATGCGCAGCACCAGCACGTCGAGATCGAGTTGGATCTCGGCACGCGCAGGACGAAACGGGACCGGATCGGCGTACAGGGCGGTGCGCCCCATCGACCAAGCATAGCCCCCGCCCCGCCGGGAGCGGGAACGATCTACATCACGTAGGTCAGCGCTTGGGCTTCGCGACCGGCTTGGCCGCGGCCTTCGGCGCGACCGTCACCGGTGGGGGCTTGGGCATCCCGGGTTTGAGCACCGGCCTGATCTCGGTCACCGGCCCACGCAGCCCGGTGGCCTTGGGCTTCGCCTTCGCCTTCTTCTTTTTTCCCTTGCCCTCGAGTGCGGCAGCGCGCTTCTCGGCCGTGACCTGCTCCGCCGTCTTCTGGCTCTGCAGGCGACGGATCGCGCGCAGGCGCAGCTGGCGATCCAGCTTCGGTGCGAACGCATCGGCGGACTGGACGTGATCCTCGCGACCCGCGCGGACCTCGGCATCCTCCTTGAGGAGCAACGCACGGACCTGGTCCGGCGACGACAGCGCGCGGAGGCGAGCGATCGTCGCGGGGTTTCTCAGCGCGCGTGCGAGGCGGCCGAGGATCGGCAAGTGCAACCGGTCGTACTTGAGACCGAGGAGGAAGAACAGGTAGGTCGGGTTGTTGTCCGGCGCGCCGAACATGATGCCTTCCCACGATCGTCCGACGACGATGAACGGGCGCCCGATCTTTCCCTTGTCCTTCGCGCGCGTGTGCAAGAACGCGACGCCACCCTCCATCGCCGTCGACGATAGCGACTCGCGCTCGACGACCGCGCCGACGAACCACGGCTTGTCTTGCAGCCATCCGTTCGTGTACGCGCGCGCCGCGAGCTCCTCGATCACCGCGACGGGCGTGCGAGCGCGAAGGTTCGTGATGATCGCTTGATCGGGGACCAGATCCTCGAGCGGCAACTTCATGCCGTCGGGAACGTCGACGAAGTTTTCGTCGTCGCCCACGAGCTGCTCTTCGATCCACTCATCGATTTGCTGGCGCTTGAAGCGCCACTGGCGGTCGACCTGGATCGAGGGAATCTTGCCCGACGAGACCAGCTTCGTGACCGTTGCATCGTCGAGGTGCAGGTACACCGCCAACTCGTGCATGGTCAGCAACTGCGCGTCGGTACCACCTTTTTTGCCCATGGAAGCTCTAGGGCACGGAGCATATGAGGCCGCGAACGCGCACGCTAGCCACGGGCAGCGTAAGATTTCGGGATGCGTAGGCCACGGTGGTCCCTCCACCGAGCCCGAGTGCTCATCGGCAGCAAGTTCGTGCTGATCGCTGGCCTCGTGGCTTTCGTCCTTATCGCGGGCTTGATCGAGCTCGTCGCCGGGCTCGATCACGCCGTGCACATCGGCCCGGTCGTCGCCGGGATCATGGCCGGCATCCCCGCGCTCCTCTGGCTCGGCTTCTTCTACCTGATGGACCGTCACGAGCCCGAGCCCAAGCAGCTCGTGGCCGGTGTCTGCGTCCTGGGAGCCCTGATCGCGGCTCCGCTCGCCGATTTCGTCCAGTACGGGATCGTCGCCCCGCAAGCGCTGGAGATGCGCAGCCTGCCCTCGCCGCACCTGTTCGGCGCGTTCGCGCAGCTCGATCGCGTGCTCTATGCGGTTCTCGTCGCCGGCCTGGCCCAGGAGATGTGCAAGTACGCGGTCGTTCGCTACACGATCTATCTGTCGCGCGAGTTCGACGAGCCGATGGACGGCATCGTCTACATGATGGCCTGCGGCACCGGCTTCGCCGTCTGGGTCAACTTCCACCGCATGTCGGCCCAGGGTCACTCGGTCGATCTCTCGACGGCGGCCGCCCAAGCCGTCGTCACCACCCTCGCCCATGCCTCGTTTGCGGGTGTCCTCGGCTACGTCATGGGCCGCGCGAAGTTCTCCCACCGCAACGCTCCGCTGCGCGGCCTGCTCCTCATGCTCGGCCTCCTCGGTGCCGCGGTGCTGAACGGACAGTTCCAGATCATCGAGCAGTGGGTCTCGGCGACCGGCATGAAGAACCAGCCGTGGCGCGGCATCGTCTACGCCGCGGTGTTCGCCTCCGCCGTGTTCGGGGTGATCATGCTCGCCGCACAGCACCTGCTGAAGAAGTCTCCGTTCCGGAGGCAGGAATGACCTCCGGCAAGAAGAAGTCGTCGCGCAAGTCGCGCAAGACACCCGTGCCCAGCGCGGCGGTCACGCCCGATCCCGATGCGTCGTCGCCCGTCGAGAAGATCGACGAGTCGTCGCCGTCGGCGAAGGTCTCGATCGACGACTCCAGCGAGGCCGCGAAGGTCTCGACCGTCGACGATTCGGCGCCATCCTCGAAGGTGGATATCGATTCCACGTCGTTCGCGAAAGCGGATCCGATCGAGGCTGTGCCACCGAAACGCGAGGCCGAGCTCTTCGTTCCGATCGCGACCGCGACCGACGAGTCGACACCCGTTCCGAGAGCCGACGTCACCGACGATAACCTCACCGCGAAGGCCTCGCCGCCACCGGTCCCCGAGCCCGCCGACGCCCCACCGGTGATCGACACGCGCCCGTCGTCACCACGCCTCCCTCGCGCGCAGTCGGTGAGGCCGTCCGACGACAACGCGTTCCTCCCGTCGCCCGAGTGGATGCTCGGCGAGCCCGAGCACGCGGCCGACGCATCCCCGCCGAGCGTCTCGCAGCAGATGCCCGCGATGAGCGCGAGCTCGATGCCAGATCCGAAGGCCGCGGCGCTCGAGGCCGCGCGTATCGTCGGGGAGATCGTCGGTGACGTCGAGAGCGCGGGTGGTGCCGCGATCGTCGCTGCAGCCGCAGCCGGTGCCGCGATCGAAGCCGCCCGCGCACGCGCGCACGCGCAGGCAGAGGGACGCGACGTCCCGCCGGTGATCGAGCCGGGCATCTCGGCCGAAGGATCGACGAGCAGCGATCCGGTGGTGACCGTGCGCATGCAGCGCGATCGCATCCTGCGCGCGCTCGCCGAGGACGTCGCAGCGCAAGCCGAAGCGCAGCAACACAACCGCGATCAACGGGATCAAAAAGAGCACCAGAAGGACCAGGGCACGCCGTCGAACGAGCGCGCCCCGAGCGCCCCGGGGCGCGCCCCGAGCACGCCCGGTCGCCCCGGCAGTCAGTCACCGAAGAGCGAGAAGGGCGAGCCGCAGACCGAGACCCAACCGCAGCCACCCGAAGGCGCCGACGACGAAGAGCTCGATGCCGTCCAGATCGCGGCGGCTGCGATCCAGCGCCTGCGCAAGCGCGCGCAGACGGATCTCGCGGGGCTAAAGACGCAGTACCACCGGCACGACATCCTCGTGCTGTTCCTCGCGTTCGTGATCATCATCGTCGCGGGACGCGTCCATCGCGGAATGGTCACGCCGCCGACGACGAAGTTCGCCGAGCGCGGCCTGATCTTCGAGCACTCGACGGCGTGGCTGTCGCCCGAGCCGATCGCATCGCCCGCGCCGCGCATCGCGTACGGACTGACGCCGCAGAGTCCGGTCGCGCCGCCGACGCTCTACCACGTGGAGCTCACGAGCTCGCTCGATCCAAACGCGAAGCTCGAAGTGCTGATCGACAAGAAGCCCGCGTGGAGCAACATCGTCACCGGGCTCGAGCTCGATCGGCGAACGCGCTGGGGCGAGCTCTACACCCTCGACGATTCGAGCGTGCGCTCGATCGCGGGACACGATTGGCTGCGCACGGTCTATCGCTACGCGCACGTCGCCGACAAGGGCGACGCACCCCGCGTCGGTCAGGCCGTCGAGCTCGCGACGATCGATCGCGAGCAGATCTACGTCGTGACGATGTTCGGCGGAGAGGCCGAGCTCGCACGCATCGAGAGCGTGGTCGCCCCGTCGCTGCGCGTGCCGACGCAGACCGGCTTGCCGCTGGTCCCGCAGACGCGAACCCTGTCGCAACGCACCTATCCCAACGCCGTCGCACGCGCATTCGACTCGACGGTGATGGTCGTGGTCGCCGACATCGTCGACGGTCGCCTTCGTCCGCGCGGCGGTGGCTCGGGTGTCGTCGTCGGCAGCGATGGATCGATCCTCACGAACTATCACGTCATCCACGACAAGGATGGCCGCCTCCACGACGTGTTCGTCATCGGTCGCTTCTCGCAACCCGATCACGCGCCGCAGCTGTGGTGTGCCGGACGCCCGAGCCGCAGCAAGCTCCAGCGCGATCTCGATCTCGCACTCGTGAAGTGCGACCTCGATCTCGATGGCCGCGCCTGGATCCCTGCCGCGTCGAGCGTGTGGCCGACCTTGCCCGAAGCTCGCACCGCGGACATCAAGATGGGACAGCGCCTGTGGGTGCTCGGCTATCCCGATGTCGGCGGCGGCGGCCTGACGCTCAGCGAAGGCAGCGTCGAAGGCTGGACCGGCGAGAACGGCACCGTCGGCAAAGACTTCATCAAGACCGATGCCTCGATCACCCACGGTAACTCCGGCGGTCCCGTCGTCGACGATCACGGTCGCCTCGTCGGTATCGCCGCGGCCTTCCGCACGCGTACGAACGCCGGCGGCGGCGTGCTCGAGACCGCGCAGGTCGGGCTCGTACGCCCGCTGTCGACGGCGAGCGACCTGCTCGCGATCGCACAGACCGGGTGGACTCCACGCGAAGGCCACACCGACGTCGATCTGCAGCCCTCTGCCGTCGAGGCGCCGGGGGAGGGCGGTGTCCGCATCTCCACCAAGGTGCTCGACGCGGCAAACGAGCAGCCCGTGCGCGACGCGCTCGTGATGATCCTGCGCCCCGGCGTCAACGCGAAGAAGGTCGATGTCAATCGGCTCGACGATCAGGTGCTGTCGTGGGGACGGTCGAACACGCAGGGCGAAGTGCAGCTCAAGCAGCCCGTGCCGGTGCCGGGCACGTACAGCGTGATGGTGGTCGCGCGCGGATACGAGCCACTCGTCGGCGAGGGCGAGCTGCATCTGGATGCGAACACGCCCGCGTACTTCGATCCGTGGGGAAAGATCTGGCTGCGCTCGCGCTAACGCCGCATGCGCATCACTTCATCGATCAGCGCGTCGAGAGCACGCGCCGTGAACGGCTTCTCGAGGAAACCGTCGGGCTCGTCGCCACCGGAACGGGCGTGCTCCGTGAACCCCGACATCAAGATCACCGGCATGTGCGGATGGAGGCGCCGTACTGTGGCGAGCAGATCGTAGCCCGTGCGCCCCGGCATCGAGACGTCGGTGACGACGAGGCCAAACGTGGCGTCGAGCTTGTCCTCCGCATCCGCGCCGTCGACCGCGAGCTCGACGTTCGCGCCGCGCCGCTCGAGCAGGCGCCGCACGGTGGTCCGCACGCTCGGCTCGTCGTCGGCGATCAACACGCGCAGACCGGCGAGCTTCGCGACGGGAATGTTGCCCTGGGTCGTCGCTTTGCGTGCAGGCGCTTCGACCCCGGCGAGCACGGGAAGTCGGACGCGGAATCGCGCGCCTTGGTGAGGACGCGAGTCGACCTCGATGTCACCGCCGAGCCGGCGCACGATGCCCTGCACCGCCGACAGGCCGAGGCCCGTCTGTTCCGCACGCGTCGTGTAGAACGGCTCGAAGATGTGCGCCAGCGCGGCGGGATCGACGCCCTCGCCATCGTCGGCGACCTCGAGCTGCCACCACGCCGCGTTCTGGCGCATGACGATGCAGCTCGAGACCTCGATGCGCATGCCCTTCGCGTCCACCGCGTTCTGCACGAGGTTACCGAGCATCTGCTTCACGAGATTGGCGTCGGCATCGATCGCGCATCCGCCCGCCGACGGTGACACCGTGAAGCGGCGGTCGTGAGCGAGCCGGCGCAGCGGATCGTGCATCTCGCGCAACAGGTCGTCGGGATCGAGCCGCGCGTTGACGACGCGACCGCGGCCCGCGTAGGCGAGCATCGAGCGCGTGAGCTGCGACATCTTGCGCGCACCGCTCTCGATGCGACGTAGCGCTTCGATCATCTGCGGCGATAGCGACGCGTCCTCCCGCGCCGCGCTGGCCTCGGCGAGCACGCCGACGAGCAGATTGTTGAAGTCGTGCGCGATACCGCCGGCGACGATCCCGAGGGCGTCGTTGCGCTGCCGGGCGCTGGTCTGCTGCTCGGATTCGGCGCGGGCGCGAGCGGCTTGCTCGGCGAGCTTGCGCGCGGTCACCTCGATTCCGAACAGCTGGAGGATGTCGCGGCCTTCGGCCTGGATGATCGACATCACCACTTCGATCGTGCACACCCCATTGGGCCCATCGAGCTCGAGCTCGTCCACGAGGGCGCTCTGCTGGTTCTGGGTGTGGACCGCGCTAGCCTCGCTTCCCTTTCGGGTGAAGGCGTCGAGCTTTTGGCCCACGATCGCCTCGGCGGGCTTGGCCAGGAGGTGGCACATGGCCTGATTGGCAGCCACGACGGTGCCATCCAGCTCGAGGAGCATGCCGATCACCGGAATCCGGTCGAATTCGACGAACGAGGTGATCGGGGGCATCGAGGGCTACTTCGAGATCCGACCGTGATCGCTGAATACGTCGGGCCGCAGGCGGTTATCGGGTGAGCTAACGACGGGGTAACAGCGCCAAAGGGTTCGCGCACTTGCACGCAATTCTACCCGCGTGGTACAGGCAATCGGTCCGATGCCTTCGCTCGATCGCGCTGCCATCGATTCCGATGCCGACCGCGTGGTGCGTAAGCTAACCCGAGCCGGATACAAGGCATATCTCGTTGGTGGCTGCGTGCGCGATATCCTCGTCGGCAAGACGCCGAAGGACTTCGACGTCGCCACGAGCGCGACGCCGAACGAGATCAAGTCGACCTTCCGCAACTCTCGCATCATCGGCCGGCGGTTTCGTCTCGCGCACGTATTCTTCGGCTCCAAAATCATCGAGACATCCACGTTTCGAGCGAACCCCCGTGACGAGGACGACCACGATCTCCTGATCCGCCGCGACAATGTATTCGGAACTGAGACAGACGACGCGCGCCGACGTGACTTCACGATCAACGGTCTGTTCTACGATGTCGAGCGAGAAGAGGTCATCGACCACGTCGCGGGCCTGCCCGATCTCGACGCGAAGCTGATCCGCACGATCGGCGATCCCGACGTCCGCTTCCAAGAGGATCCCGTCCGCATGCTCCGCGCGATCAAGTTCGCCGCGCGGCTCGATTTCGGGTTCGAGCCGACCACGTGGCGAGCGCTGCTGCGGTGGCGCGGCGAGATCAGCAAGTGCGCACCGCCGCGGCTCCTCGAAGAGATCCATCGCTTGATGCGAGGAGGTGCCGCGCGCCGCTCGTTCGAGCTGCTCGTCGAGACCGGCGTGCTCGCGGTGCTGTCGCCCTACCTGGCCGGCCTCCTCGAGGGTGCCGGCGCCCCTGCCGTGGCTCCCGCGATCAGCACGGCCACGACCCGCGCGCCGACGGTGGCTCGCGTCGAGTATCTCGACGAAGACCCCGCCGAGCACGATCCCGACGATCCCGACGAGCTCGAGCGGATGGCACAAGCCGCCGCGAAGGCGGCGACGGCCACGGCCGGTGCACCCGAGCCCGAGGACGAGGACGACGACGAGGACGACGACGACGGCGGCGACGACGGCGACGGCGAGGCCGGCGACAGCGAGCTCGACCCCGAAGAGCAGGCCTGGCACCAAGTGTGGGCCGACGAGCCGATCGCGCGTCCGTCGTCGCCCGCGCAGATCCGCCTCGCATTCCTGCCGAGCGGCCCCGAGCTCGTGCGCCGTCGCGAGCTCGCGTGGACGATGCTCGCGGGTATCGACAAAGCGATCGCCGACGGACGCGACCCGTCGAACGCGGTCGCGTTCGGTGCACTGCTCGCCCCGTTCATCTTCGGTGGCGACGAGATCAAGGGTGCCGACCTCCACGCCGCCGTGCAGGAGATCAGCGCGCCGATCATCGTCCAGCTCCATGTCACGCGGCGCGATAGCGAGCGCTTGCGGTACCTGCTGCTCGCCCAGAAGAAGCTCCAGGCGGCGAAGAAGCGCGGCGGCCAGGCGGAGCTCGCCGGCGGACGCGACCTGATCGACGACGCGGTCCTGCTCTACGAGCTGCTCGAGCGCGCGGCCGGCAACGAACCGACCGCCGTGTCCGCCGTCTCGACGGGCGAAGGCCGCGAGAGCGACAGCGGGGGCGACGACGACGAGCCGCGGAAGCGCAGGCGCCGCCGCCGCGGTGGACGCCGCCGCTAGTGGCCAAGAAGGATCTCGAAGCGCTCGCCGCCGAGCTCGTCGACGCTGGCTCCCGCGAGCACTATTCCGACGCCGCTCTCTACGACTACGAGTACCGCCGCCGTCGCGCCGACGTGACGTTCTATCGGCAGCTCGCGAAGCAGCGCCTCGGGACGAGCGGCAACATCCTCGAGCTGGGTGCGGGCTCGGGCCGCATCACGATTCCACTCGCTCGCGATGGCCACGAAGTCGTGGCGATCGATCAGATGCCGCCGATGCTCGCGCGTCTCCACCAGCGCGCGGAGAAGCTGTCGAAATCGACGGCGAAGCGCATCCAGACGGTGTCGGCCGACATCTGCACGTTCTCGGTCCCCGAGACGTTCTCGCTCGCGATCGCCGCGTTCAACGTGCTCGAGCACCTCTATACGCGCGTCGAATTCGAGGCGTGTTTGCGCCGGGTGGCCGCGCACCTCGAGCCCGACGGGGCGTTTGCATTCGACGTGCAGCTTCCGGATCTCGAATGGCTGATGCGCGATCCGACAAAGCGTTGGGCGAAGACTCGCTACACCGATCCGGTGACGGGTCGCGCGATGCTGTACTCGACGAACCACGACTACGATCCGGTCACGCAGATCTGCATCATCCGCCTCTACTACGAGCCCGTGGACGGCAAAGGCCCGACGAAGATCGTCAAGCTGACCCAGCGGAAGTACTTCCCGGCCGAGCTCGAAGCGCTCGTGGCCCACGCTGGATTCCGGGTCGCCGCGCGGTACGGCGATTTTTTTTGGGGGGAGCTGACCGGCACGGCCGAGAGCCAAGTCTTGGTCTGCGAGCCGGTCGGCGCGCCGAAACCTCGTCGGACATCGCGTCCCAAGCGCTGATCTCCGACGAGGATTTCCCGTTTCCCGTCGAGGATTTAGATCAACGACGATCCTCGACGAGAAACGACTTATCCACAGGCATTTCTCGACGAGGAATTTCGCCCCGGGACGTCAGCCCCCATTCCTCGTCGGAGATCTCTCCCGTTCCCGACGAGGATTTTGGCGCAAATTCGCAACCGCATGTCAGACGACTCATGTACGGTCCTCGCGCAACCACCAACCCTAGGGAGGGTTTCAAGACATGGGTATCGAGAAGATCGCGAAGACCGGCATCAAGCGTGACAACGATCTGATGTACTACATCAAGAACGGCGACGTCTGGGCGACCCCGCGTAAGAAGCCGAACCAGCCGAAGGGCAAGGCCGCCAAGGTCGCCGCGGCTGGCGTCGAGATGGACTACAGCAAGTATCTCTACTTCCTCGACAGCGACGGCGACGTTGCTCGCAAGGAGCGCCAGGTCGGTGGCAGCAAGCGCAAGAAGAGCGCGAAGGCCGCCCCCAAGAAGGCGAAGGCGCCCAAGAAGGCCGCCGCGAAGAAGCCGGCGAAGAAGGCCCCTGCCAAGAAGGCGGGCGGCAAGAAGGGCAAGAAGAAGTAGTGAGCACCCGCGCGCCTTCGTTGGCGTGCGCTCACACTTCTCTGCCGCTTAATTAGACTCGATTGAAATGCAGATGGGCTCGTCGATGGACTCGACGGGCCCATCGGCGTTTCGGCCTGCGCGCCACGCAGGCACTGCCTGCGCGCCACGCTACAGAGCGGGAGCAGTGGCCCATAAATGGAGGCCACGGTTTGAGAATCCGCCGGGGGATTGGGGTAGCATTTCCGCGAGGTGGTGATGCTTTCGCTCTCGCGCGTGTATCGGATCGCGCTGATCCTCTTGTTGAGCCTTGGGTACGTCTCTGCGCATGCCGTCGTTGTCTATGCAGACGACGAAGAAGACGGCGGCGGCGACGATGACGGCGGCGACGACGACGGTGGCGGCGGTGATGATGGTGGTGGCGATGACGACGGCGGCGGCGGCGACGACGCACCCGACGAAGACCAGCCCCCCGTCACGGCTGGTGGCCTCTATACGATGAAGACGTACCCCGTCCGCGAGACCCTGCGTCCGCTGACGATGACGCAGAAGATCGGCCAGCTCCGCCTCGGCCTCGGAACGGACATCAGCGCGAAGGGCGCCTTCGAGTCGTTCGGTGTCAGCCTCGAGGGCATCTACGGCATGAAGGACAACTTCTCGCTGATCGGCGGGATGACGAGCGCCTACAACTTCAAGTCGTTCGGGCTCTACATCGGCTTCGAAGGCGCGCTCCTCTACGACACCATCGACATCCGCCTCGCGGCGAACATCCACCGCACGGCGCTGCCGACGTATTGCGGCCAGTTCGGCTCGGGTGCTGCCCCGGCGGACTGCACCAATCCGACGACAGGGATGCTGCAGCCGGAGCTACCGAGCGGCGAGTTCACCGCTGGCGGTACGCAGTTCTCGATCGACCTCGGCTTTCCGTTCCGCTACGCGATCCGGCCGGAGATCGCGATCGTCGCGCTGCAGACGCTCATGTCGATCGACTTCAACTCGATCTCGAACGGCTACACGATCATCGAGGACGACCCGAACAACCCGGGGACCCTCCGTGCGCGCGGCGTACGCAACGGCGCGAAGCCGGACCTCCTACCGTCGGTGGGTATCGCCACGAACCCGATCCCGCCCCTGTCGGTCGTGATCTTCGCTCAGCTCCGGGTACCCGACTTCGATACGTCAGCCGGCGCATTCCAAGTACCGGTCACCGGTCGCGTCGAGTTCTCGCCGAACCAGAAGTTCGACGTCGGCCTCGAGTTCACGCTCCTGAACGTCAAGCCGCCCGAGGGACAGAGCCCGATCGACAATCGGTATCTCTCGCTCTTCGTGCAGTCCAGGTTCGGGAAGTAAGTCGGAGCACTCCGATTCCCGTCAAGGTTTGCCCACGCTGCTTCACGCGGTTTCCCGACGGGGAGCGGTTCTGTCTTCACGACTCCGCCGTTCTCGTCGAGGAAGAAGACATCGCGCGTCTCGGAACGTCGATCGGTAACTACCGGCTCGACAAGATCCTCGGTCGCGGCGGCATGGGCACCGTCTATAGCGGCGAGCACGTCTACATCAAGAAGCCCGTCGCGGTGAAAGTGCTGCACCCGCAGTTCGCTCGCTACCAGGAGGCGATCCATCGCTTCCTCCGCGAGGCGCGCGCGGCGACGTCGATCAATCACGCGAACATCGTCGACGTCACCGACTTCGGCATCCTCGCCGATGGTCCGGTGTACTTCGTCATGGAGTACCTCGAAGGAAAGAGCCTCGAGGATCTGATCGAGAAGGAAGGCGCCGTCGAGCTGCACCGCGCGCTCAACGTCGCGAACCAGATCGCGCTCGCACTCGAAGCGGCGCATGCCGTCGGCGTGATCCATCGCGATCTCAAGCCCGACAACATCATGTTGCTCAAGAAGCCCGGGCGACGTGACCTCGTGCGGATGGCTCCCGATCAGACGTGGATCACCGAGCGCGAGGAATCGTACGACTTCGTGAAGGTGCTCGACTTCGGGATCGCGAAAGTGCTGATCCAGGACGAGCTCATGGCGGAGACGGTGCAAGGCGCCGTGTTCGGAACGCCGGAGTACATGTCACCCGAAGCAGCGCGTGGCGAGGATGTCGATCATCGCGCCGACGTGTACTCGCTCGGCGTGATCCTGTTCGACATGCTGTGCGGCCGTCCGCCGTTCGAAGCACCGCAGTCGAGCGAAGTGTTGTCGATGCACATCCACACGCCGCCGCCGTCGCCGCGCGAGTTCGCTCCGCACCGCGAGATCACCGAGATGGCCGAGGGCGTGATCCTCAAGGCGATGCAGAAGGATCCGAACAAGCGCTACCAGAACATGAGCCAGTTCCGGACGGACCTCGCGAACGCGTACGGTTCGATCAGCTACCGCCGTCACGGCGGCGCACCGGATCTCACTCCGCGCACCGAAGAGAATCGCACGGCGAAGAAGCGGCTGACCGAAGAGCTCGACGAGTGGATCACGCAAGATGGATCCGGGCTATCGGTCGAGCAGGCACGCATGCTCGCGTTGGTCGAGACCGCAGAAAAAGCGTTTACACCGACATCGATGTCTCCCCAGGAAGCAGAGAAGCTCGCGAACGCTCTCGACCGCGCCCTCGACGACGACGAGTGAGTTTCGCGGTGTGTTGCGTCTCGTAGAAAACCGTAGCCCCGTGCTACTTTTCGCGTAGATGTCCGCCAATCAAGCCAATACCTCGGGTCAGGTGACGCTCCGCCGAGATGTGAAGTTCAACGGCGTCAAAGTGTTTTCGGCGACGATGGTGGCGGACCGGGATCAGCTGGGCGAGAAGGTGTCGGCGTGGATGAACCACAATTCGCACCTGAAGGTGACGGACATCGTGGTCACGCAATCGTCGGACGAAGCGTTCCATTGCATCGCGATCACCGTCTTCTACTGGCAGGACATCACGAAGTGACGGTGCTGCTCGGTCACGTGCGTCTGTGACGGGGCGCAAATACAATTTCTCGTCGGGTCCTGCAGCGCTTCCGGAAGAAGTTCTCCGCAACGCGCAGCAAGCGATCTGGGACCTCGACGGATCCGGGATCGGAATCCTCGAGCACAGCCACCGCGGCAAGGAGTTCGAGAAGGTCCTCGATCGCACCGAAGCATTGATCCGCGAGGTCGGTGGCATCGGCGACGAGTATGCGATCGTGTTCGTCACCGCAGGCGCGACGCATCACTTCGCCATGGTCCCCGAGAACTTTCTCGGCGCGAACGACACCGCGGATTACTGCGACAGCGGCGTGTGGTCGGGAAAAGCGATCAAAGAAGCGCGTCGCTTCGGTGCAGTGCACGTCGCGTGCAGCTCCGGACCGGACTACGCAGCGACGCCGTCGAATCCCACCTGGTCGACATCACCGCGTTACGTGCATTACACGAGCAACGAGACGATCTACGGGACGCAATGGTCTGTTCCACCGTCCGCGCCGGCTCCGCTCGTGTGCGATGCGTCGAGCGATATCTTTAGTCGACCGCTCGCCCTCGAAAACCACGCGCTGATCTACGCGGGTGCGCAAAAGAACCTCGGCCCGTCGGGGATCAGCCTCGTGATCGCGCGCAAGAGCTTCGTCGAGAACACGGTGCGCGAGCTGTCACCACTCGCGCGTTACCAGACGTACGTTGCGGAACGCTCGTTACACAATACGCCGAACACGTTTGGCATCTACATGATCGGCGAAGTGGTCGCGTGGATCCGCGCGCAGGGTGGACTCGCCGAAATGGTTGTCCGAAACGCGCGCAAAGCTGCGTTGCTCTACGACTTCCTCGATCAGAGCAAGGTGTGGCGCGGTCACGCGAAATCGGACAGCCGCTCGACGATGAACATCACGTTCCGCGGTGCGACACGCGAGATCGAAGAACGCATGCTCGCACTCGCCGAGGACCGAGGTCTCTCGGGTTTGCGCGGTCATCGCTCGGTCGGCGGATTGCGTGCCAGCATCTACAACGCGTTCCCGGAATCTGGCGTACATCGATTGATCGAGCTCCTCGACGAAATCGAGCGTGATCGATCTTCGGTTGCAATGCCTCCCTGAATAGCGGACAACGAGGGCGGTGGGCGAAGTCGACCACGCTGTAAGGACCGCCCGACTGCTAGCCGAGCTGCAAGCGCTCGTGCATGTCGGAATTTGGGAGTGGAACGTCCGCACCAACGACGTTCACTGGTCCGACGAGCTGTATCAAATCCTCGGTCACGCACCGAACGCGTTCGAGCCGACGTTCGAAAAATTGATCGCGCACGTGCATCCCGACGATGTCACCGCCGTGAAGGCGTACTTGACGCGTGGTCGGCGCGAGCCATCGCCGTCGACGTGCGAGTACCGCGTCGTGCGTCCCGGCGGTGAAATCCGCACGATCCACGCGCGGCTGCGTCCCATCCTGAACGACGCAGGCCAGCTCGAGATGATCGTCGGCGTCGCGCAGGACATCACCGAGACCAAAGAAGTCCAAGCGCGGATGGTGTTCTCGGATCGCATGATCAGCATCGGAACACTCGCCGGTGGTGTCGCGCACGAGATCAACAATCCGCTCGCGACGATCTCCGCGAGCCTCGAGATGATCGCCGAGGCGCACGGTGATTCGGAGACTCGCGATGGACGGCGAGCCGTCGATCGGATCCGCACGATCGTGCGCGGGCTCAGCGCGTTCTCGCGCGTCGACGATGATTCGCGTCAGCCCGTCGACATCAATCGCGTCATGGATCTCGCGATCGGCCTCGCGAGCAACGAGATCCGCCATCGCGCGCGGCTCGTGAAGCAACTCGGCGACGTGCCCGCCGTGTTCGCGAACGCGGCGCGCCTCGGCCACGTGTTCTTGAACTTGCTCACGAACGCAGCGGAGGCGTTTCGCGAAGGCGATGCCCGTCAACACGAGGTGAAGGTCGTCACTCGGACGGACGATGCGGGCTGGGCGATCATCGAGATTCACGACACCGGCGCCGGGATTCCGCGTGACGTGCAGGCTCGGATCTTCGATCCGTTCTTCACGACGAAAGGCGTCGGTCAGGGGACCGGGCTCGGCCTGTCGATCTGTCACGGCACCGTGCGCTCTCTCGGCGGCGACATCACGTTCCGCACGCAGGTCGGGAAGGGCACGACGTTCAGTGTCGCGTTGCCGCCATCGAGTGAAGCGCCACGCAGGCGCACGCCGAGCACCACACAGAAGGCGGTCACGGGTCGGCGCGGAACCCTGTTGATCATCGATGACGACGTGTTGTTCACGTCATCGATGCGGCGGATGTTCACGGCGGAGCACGACGTCACGGTGATCAACGATGGGCGCATCGCGCTCGAGCGCCTTCGCAGTGGCGAACGGTTCGACGTGATCCTCTGCGATTTGATGATGCCCGAGCTGACCGGCGCGGATCTGCACGCCGCTCTTCGCGAGCTGTCACCCGACCTGGCAGACCAGATGATTTTCATCACGGGTGGTGCTTTTAGCCCAGCGTCCCAGCAGTTCCTCGAGCGGATCACGAACCTGTGCTTCGAAAAACCCTGTAATCTCGAAGAACTGCGATCGGCCGTACGTAGGCGCGTAGCGGCACGCACGACCTGACCGATGCCCCTACAAATCCGGTAGAGGTGGTCGATACAGGGTGCGCCACGACACCTTCGAAGACAGTCTTCGACGAGATGCCACTCGCGGCTGTATAAGGCAGGCCTCATGTCGGTAGTACCCCCGTCTAGTTTCGTCACCCCAATGGGGTCGGAGCGGACCGAGGCGCATCCATTGCGCGTGCTCGTCGTCGACGACGATTCGTTGCAGCTACGTGCGATCGAGCGAACGCTGCGTCGGTTCACGCATGTCGAGCTTCGCACCGCTGACAACGCGATCGACGCGATGCTCGCGATCGGCTCGTCGAAGCCCGACATCGTCGTGCTCGACGTCTACATGCCGGGTCTCGATGGACTCGAGGCGTGTCGCCGCATCAAGGCGAACGAAGCGACGCGTGACATCCAAGTGGTGATGACGTCCTCGGCGATGTCCGAGGAGCTCGACACCAGCGCACGCGCTGCGGGAGCATCGTTCACGCTCGGCAAGCCGCTCGATCTCGTGGCGCTGTTCGATCTCGAGAAGCCACCGGCTCCCCCGTCGCGTATCGCAGCAGGTACCATCCCACCGCCCATGGCAGCGCCGAGCGGTACACCGACGGTCCGTGGAGCGGACTTGATGGTGAAGATGCTCGAGGAAGCGGGCGTCGATGTCGTGTTCGGAATTCCCGGCGGCGCGATCTCGCCGATCCACGACGCACTGCTGGACAGCAAGATCCGCTCGGTCACCACGCGCCACGAAGCAGGCGCGATGTTCGCCGCTGCTGCGCACGCGCGGTCGACCGGTCGCCTCGCTGTCGTCGCCGTGACCTCGGGTCCCGGTGTTCTCAACTCGATGACCGGTCTCGGCACCGCGTGGTGCGATGGCGTTCCCGTGCTGCTCCTCGTCGGCGAAGTGCCGCGCGCATCACACGGTAAGGGCGTCCTTCAGGACGGCTCGGCCCACGGTCTGCAGATCGTCGAGATGGCGCGCCACGTGACGAAGCTGTCGCTCGAGGTGCCGCGTCCGAGCGCCCTGCCCCACTTGCTTCGCCGCGCGATCGCCACTGCGATGTCGGGTCGCCGCGGTCCCGTGATGATGACCCTGCCGATCGATGTCACCACGGCGCACCTCACGCCGCCGCGCTTCGCGGGCTCGGTGACGATGGGTGGCCTCGTCGCGCCCGAGCAGATCGATGAAGTTCGCGAGCTGCTCCGCAACGCGAAGCGACCGCTAATGCTGGTCGGATCCGGCGTGCGTGGTCACGGCGCGCCGGAGCGCTTGATCACCGTCGCCGAGCGTCTCGGCTGCCCCGTCGCGACAACGCCAAAGGGCAAAGCCGTGTTCCCCGAGAACCATCGACTCTCGCTCGGAGTGCTCGGCCTCGGTGGTCATCCGTCGACGCGCGAGTATCTCGTGAAGGGTTGCGATGTCCTCGTCGCGATCGGTACGAGCCTCGGCGATCTGTCGACCGATGGTTTCACGCCGCTGCTCCAGACGGCGACGTTCATCCACGTCGACATCGATGCGCGTCAGGTCGGTAAGAGCTACTCGCCCACCCACGCGATCGTCGCGTCGGCGAGCGACTTCCTCGGATCGCTCGCGGACTCCCTCGGCGAGCGCACGGTCGAGGGCGCCGTTCCGAACCTGGCGACCGGTATCGTTCGCCACGAGGTCGCCGCATCGACGCGCCCGGATCGCATCGGCTCGCGAGAGGCGATCGAGAAGGTGCAGTCGCTGTTGCCGAACAACACGATCTACACGGTCGATTCCGGCGAGCACTTCATGTTCGCCACGCACTACCTGCGCATCAACCAGCCCGATGGCTTCCTCGTGATGACGGGCCTCGGCTCGATGGGCCAATCGATCGGTGCCGCGATCGGCGCGCAGCTCGCGCACCCCGACCGCATGGTCTGCGCGATCGTCGGCGACGGTTGCTTCGCGATGAACGCGTTCGAGATCGCGACCGCCGTGCAGGAGCGACTCCCGATCCGCGTGTTCGTGTTCAACGACGAGAAGCTGGGAATGGTCGAAGACGGTCACCGAACCGTGTACGGCCGCAACCCGGACTTCGCGACGAACCCGCTCGATGTGTGCTTGGTCGCGAGGGGTCTCGGTGCGAAGACGGTCCGGGTCGAGACGCTCGCACAGCTCGATGCCGCCTACGAGCTCGTCGCACATGCGACCGGGCCCGTGGTCGTCGATGTCGCGATCGATGGATTGATTCGCATGCCGAAGCTCGATCGCGTCGCTGCGATGAAGCCAACGCCCAACATCACCGCGTTTGGACTCCCCAACAAGTCGTTCGTGCGCCTGCCAAACT
>Ga0154020_10002904_pt1 | contig 20833 bp, 14 predicted proteins | sample Klosneuvirus_201_FD_109709 | JGI IMG/M metagenome (GOLD analysis project Ga0154020, IMG submission 109709) | Active sludge microbial communities from wastewater, Klosterneuburg, Austria - Klosneuvirus_20160825_MG | ecosystem: Engineered > WWTP > Aerobic digester > Activated sludge | place... | reverse complement strand
TCAGAGCGATGATTCGATGACAATTTCAATGACGGAATATTTCCGAACCCGCAAGGCGGACCGGAAAAAAGAAACTCGATACATCAACGTCATCAATAAGGACAGCTGCACCTCGTGCAACGCGTGTGCGGCCGTCTGCCCAGTGGATTGCATCTACGAAGTTGTCAGCCCCGTCCCGTCAGAAAGTTTTCACCAGATCGACACCAGTCGCTGTATCGGCTGTCAGATGTGCTATCGATCTCCCAGCGACAGTAGTACACTGTATACGCTCACGATCTGTCCCTGGAATGCGATCGACATGCTTCACAACCCCAATGTGAAGCCGGACGATCATTCGGTGCTTGAACCCTATTATCGCGGCAACAGCTCCGACCTGCCGTGGCCCAAGCTCGAAGAATACGCCTATCAGCTCTTTCTGGACGGTGAAGTGTATCTGCCGGACAAAGAAGAATCGCTGCACAAAATCTTCCATCTGCTTCAGGAAGCTGCCTGGATGTACAGTGAAGAGGACAATGTGCGGATCGTCCAGGAGGATGTGGCATCCGGTGAAGGCTACCTGCGTTACCGAGCCACGAACGAAGGCCGTGATCTGCTGGATTGCATGTTTCGCGACTACCAACGAATCTTCATGGATTGAACATGTCTGTGCTCGACGGCCACCACGCCTTTGTGACTGGAAGTACGCGGGGAATTGGCCTCGAGATTGCTATTGCGCTCCACGGTGCAGGAGCCCAGGTTGTGCTGCACGGAAGACAGCCTGATGCGGCCCCGCTGCAAGCGGCTCAGCAACAAAACCTGCTTCCCAAATCAGCGCCGGTCATCGTGGGTGACCTTGCCGGACCTATGCCGGAAGGTCCGTTGCGGATCGCTGAGGCAGCACTCGTCCAGAACCCAAACATCGATTTGCTCGTCTGTAACGCCGGCACCTTTATCGATCAGCCGTTTCTGGAGATGGACTTCCAGACCTTTGATCGCACGCTGAAACTTAATGTCTACTCGCAGTACGTCCTGATTCAGCATTTCGCGCGGAGATGGGTCGAACAGGGAACACGCGGCCGAATTCTGCTCATCGGTTCCATCAATGGGCGACTTGCCGAACCGACGCACGTGGCCTACGACACATCGAAGGGGGCGATCGATGCGATGACACGTTCGCTGTGCGTCGCGCTGGCTCCATATGGCATTCGAGTCAACGGAATGGCCCCCGGATTATTTCTCACGCCCCTCACTGGACCCGCTCTGCAAAATCCCCGCGCTCGCCGCTGGATGGAATTGCACACTCCCAACGGTATTGTTCCTGACGCCGACGTCTGCCGGGGCACCGCCGTGTTTCTGCTCAGCGACGCGGCCGAGCACATCCATGGCCAAATGCTGATGGTCGATGGAGGCATGAGCGCCTGGCAGCAGCCGGATCCACCGGAGGAATGGATGTCCGGAGGCTGAACACTCCCCTGCCACCGTACAACAACGTTTTGATTTGCCCACACTCTGAAGCTATGATCAACCCGGCGATTGGCATAGTGCTTCGCAAACAAATGGCGACGTTGCCTGTCTGATGCCGCGTCACTGATGCCGCGTCACTGATGCCGCGTCACACTCATCCCGGTAATATTTGTATTGCCTGCAATCCTGACCGGCGTCATGTAGCTGACTTTTTCAAAGGGCACCGAGACCGACAACTGAATCTGGTCTCGCGTTTTCGCACTTGAGATATTATCGACCGGACTTGGGTTGCCTGTGGCCGCAGTAATCACGATGGCGACATTGACGTCTGCAGCGGCGACATTCAATGTCGTCGTAACGAATTGCCGCACATAGGTTTCGACGTCCGTGTTTGTGCTGCCGTCCATTGCTGCAAGGCGTGTCCCTTCTCGTGCAGCATTGGTGACGAGCTGCGAAACCATCAAGGCCCGACCGAATTCGATGATGCCCATGACAATCGTCAGTAAGAGAGGCAGAACCACTGCCATTTCGACAAGGGCCGCCCCGTATCGAGGCCGCTGGTGTTTCTGTCGTAGAGATTTCTTCATCGCTGAATTACCTTGAAATGATCCTGTTTGGGGAATTCGACTGGAATGCATCATTGGGTCAGTCGGGCCGGGCTGAATACCGAGTCATCGGCGATGGCGACGTTGCCACCCCGGATGACGGTGCAATCGACAAACAACGCTGGCTGCACTTTGAGATATTTCTGAGCCGGGGAACCAAACAACCTGACGGCCAGGATGCGCACTCCGACGAATTTGACAACTGTGTATGTCGCCTGGTAACCGGGCCCGGAGACTTCAACAAAGACGGGAATCGCCCGCACCTGTCCGACGATTTGCAAGAGTTCCGACTGCACCCCGGCGCTCAGGCCAGTGTCACCAGTCAGGTAAAGCGGTCCACTGTCGGTGCGGAGTTCGTTGTCTGTGTAAAACGAGAGATCTGTCGCGTCCAGTCCATACAGGATCTGTCGTTTCAGATCGACTGTCGTGTTATCGGGATCCCCGATATCGACCGTCCCGCGGTTGCCCGCCGGCAATGTCGTTGAGCCGGTTGGATAAAGGTTGCATTCACGGAGTCCGTCTGAGCCCACAGAGACAGCGCCGGTCACAGGATTGTACGTCAGATTGTCTGAACCACCTCCGCCGAGCAGATTGTTCCATGTACCGAGGTCGATGGCGATTGGCAGCACTTTCGCGTTACCGCAGGATCCGGGCACAACGCGGAACCCAACTCCTGGTTCGAGCACCGTGACTGATTTGGCACTGACTTCAATGTCGCGTTGTCCAAGTAGCGGCGCGAAAAACAGCGGCAAAGCCTTGTTGTCACTGCGTTGACGATGGAGAGTGACTTCCAGCAGGTTGTAGGGGCCCGTGCCCCAGGTATCGACCCATGCTCCGGTGGTGGGATTCCAGACGCGGCGTCCCAGTCGGACGTCGCGAGACCCATTGGCAAACGTCGATTGCACGTCGCCATTGCGATGCACGCCGGCAATTCGCACGGCCTCCGCGCGAGCCAGAACTGCGACCTCCGCCGTTGTCTTGCTCGCACCCACACCGATTCCGTCGCGAAGCTCGATTGCTGCGGACAACGCGGCCGCGTCAGCGGCGTTCTGCAGTTGCCCCTTAGTGGTACTCACAAACCCGATATCCACCGCGAACGCAAGGAACGCCAGGAGCAGAATCAGCAGCACGAGAGCGAGAATCATCAGCGCGCCCCGACGTGTCTGCCACTGTGCCTGTCGGCAACGGATATTCATCGATCCAAGACCTCTTAACATGGCTCTGATTCCCTGAATGATGACCCTGAAATACGCTCGTCGGAGATCTACGGATTGATCGGACTGAGGGGGTCCAGCTGGTATGGCGAAGCAAGGTACTCAGGCCATGTCAGGAACCTGGTGTAGTCCGTATGAGCGAACACAGGTTTGATCGTACGGTCGTTGGTAATAAGTGTGTTGCCCGCGTAGTAACGGACGACCTTGAGAGTCACTTCTTCAATGTTATGAGCCGAACGGCTCATTCCTGACAGAGCAATAGTCGTCGTTGGCGAATAGCCCGACAGATCCGTCAGCAGCGTCGGCACACTGGCTTTCAGTGATCCCGCAAGTCCAAAGGAATTCCACGTCGTGGAACGACCGGTTTTGACCTCAAACTCCAGATCTCCACTTGCGTTGATCGACATCTTCGTTGTGTAGCGAATGAGCTCGTCGCTGGTGCCCATGATGCTCGTATTTGCTTCGGTAAGGTAAACGACATTCGAGTTCTGATTCCAGATCTGCATTTGAAGTCCACCCATCGTGAACGACGGAAGATCTGTGTAGTTGATGGCAAAGACACAATAGTGCCCATTCAGATTTGCCTGCGGAGAGATCACCGTCGTAATCTGCGGCCCCTGATGGTTCGGAACGGGAGTTCTGACCTGGATGTACCAGTCCTCTTCGATTCGCGTGATCGGGCCGACCTGGCCAAAAGTGGACGGAGCCTGAATCCCCAGCAACACCGCGCAGCAAATGGCCGCACGGAGAAATGCGGGCAAACGCAGACAGGCAGCTGTCAGTTGGAAGGTACGACGAACGCTGATAGTCATCAACAGAGTTGCGATCATCACCTCTATCTCCCATAGAAATCAAAAAAATCGTGTCGCTCGTGAACGCTGAATCTGACAGATGGCAGGAATCTCTTCGTGCCAGATGAGGGGGGAATGGCTTTCTGAGAGTTGCCGCGAATGCGCGTTCTTCTTTTGAAAAACTAGGCTGCGTTCATCGCATGTCTGACAATTTCTACGGATTTACCCCCATGTTCTGAGGACTTTCCTTACCCGCCTGGGGGGTTATTCCGGTGGGATGAATTGCTACGGGTGGTGTTAACTCAACTCTTCACACCCGAAACGCGATTCTGTGTTTGCTCGTCGCTCTGTTGCCACGCCCAAGTTGTGAATATTTGTGCAGTTGCCCCAGCGGTCCACGCCATTGGGTCCGCCCCGGCTGTGCAAACAAGTACCTCACTGAATCTGACTGCGCCGCCTTTGGCATGGCGTTTCCAAAAATCATCATCAGATCAGTGATCACCAGAACGGCGAAGACGATGGTCATTCAGTCTTCGCGCCACTGTGCGCTGAAGGAAAGGGTCGGGAGTCTTTTTCGGAGAGTAGCATCGTGAAAAACACGGACGTTTCCCTCCGAAAAAGACTCCCGACCCTCTGCTCACACTCTTCAGTTGCGGCGTCAATTGGCGAAAAACAAAGTGGTGAAACAGTAGGGAAAACCCTCGCCAACTTGCGTATTTAACACAGATAGAACTCTAAACAGTGCGGGGAAATTAGGGATTTATTTTCATTGCAACAAGTCGCTCCCGTTGGAATCCTGACCCCTCAAATCGGATGACCGGGAATCGCAATGTTGCCAATCCTAAACGATGGTGTCTTCGTCCGCTCCCCACTCACAGTGATCCTAATCAGGAGTTCCAAGTTGTTAGTATCTACAAAAAACTCGTGGCGTCGATTCCTTGCAAATCTGTCGGCAAAAGTTCGTAATGCCCACGGTGCTCGACAAAGCACTCGTAAACGCAAACTTCTGGCGAGCCAATCGCAGTGCTGTTCGCTGGAGGTCATGGAGAATCGCGTTCTGTTGTCGGGCCTCGCAGTTACTGACAACACTGTAGCCACAAGCCTGGTAACCAACATTGTGGGATCAGGCGTTTCGATGGTGTCGAATCAATCGTTGGTTGCGTATACCGGCACGGTCTCAACCAAATACGACGATCCGACGGACAGTTCGTCAGCCGGGACTTTCACCGGAGGCAATTTGGGAAGCCCGGTCATCCTCGGTTTTGATAGCGGAATTGTTCTGAGTACTGGCGGTGTCCAAAATGTGATCGGGCCAAATGAATTCGATCAAATTAGCCAGGAAAATTCACTCAGTGGAGATTCCGACCTTTCAACATTGGTGGGAGTTCCGACGTTTGACGCGACAGTACTGGAATTCGACTTTACACCGGTGGGCAGCACCGTTTCCTTCAACTACGTCTTCTCGTCCGACGAATACAACGAGTTCGTGAATCCTCTTGCCCCCTACAGAGACGTTTTCGGAGTTTTTGTAAATCATTCGAGCACGAACGTGGCCGTTGTTCCGACCAATCTTCCCATCACGGTCAACAACATCAACAACAGCGTGAACTCGGGGGACTTCCGAGACAACGAGCTTCCTTTATTGGGAGGTCCAGCGCCGATCTGCATCGAGATGGACGGTTTGACAGTTGTGTTGACGGTGACGGCCAACGTGAACCCCGGCGTGGCCAACCACATCAAACTGGCGATCGCTGACGGAGCGGACCCCAATTATGATTCCAACGTCTTCATTCAGGCGGCAAGTTTCATGTCGCCCCCCGATCAGGGCGGAGATCCCACGATTGATTCACTGTCCGCGAACTCGGTCTTTGAAGACGGCATCGTCCATCTGACAGGAACCTACAGCAATATTCCTCCGACAGCGAATGCTCAGCTGACGATCAACTGGGGCGAAGGTGCTCCGCAAGTCGTGAACGTGACTGGCGGTTCGTTTGACATTCCGCACCAGTATCTCGACGACAATCCAACGAATACGCCATTCGACGTGTACATGATCGGCGTTACTCTGAGCGACGGTCTGGGCGGCAGTGACACGGACAGCACAACAACCACGGTCACAAACGTGGCTCCCGTGATCAATTCGCTGGCGGCCACCTCGGTCTTCGAGAACGGCGTCGTTCACATGACCGGCACTTACAGTGATTTCGGCACGCAGGACACGCACACGCTGACGATCAACTGGGGCGAAGGTGTTCCGCAGACAGTGACCGTGACCGGCGGATCGTTCGATATCACTCATCAATACCTCGACGACAACCCCTCCGGCACGGCGAGTGACGTCTACATAATTGGTGTGCGGCTGACCGACGACGACACAGGTTTCGTCACCGCCAGCACCACGACCAGGATCACCAACGTAGCACCGGTGATCAACACGCTCGCGGCAACCTCAGTCTTCGAGAACGGCGTGGTCCGCCTGACCGGGACGTACAGCGACGTTGGCACACAGGACACGCACAAACTGACGATCAACTGGGGCGAAGGCGCTCCGCAAATTGTGACAGTGACCGGCGGCTCGTTTGATATCACTCATCAATACCTCGACGACAACCCGACCTGCACTTCGAGCGATGTCTACACGATTGGTGTGCGGCTCACTGACGACGACACGGGTTTCGTCACGCGGAGCACCACGACCAGGATCACCAATGTGGCTCCGGTGCTGACGAGCTTGACGAACAGTTCACCAGACTGTGGCCAGGCCTTCATGGGCGTCGATCGTGTCACAATCTCAGCCGCCTTTTCAGACGTCGGCAAGCGGGATACGCATTCCGCCTCGATTAACTGGGGCGACGGCACGACCTCAACAGGAACTGTTACCGAGACCATCGGTACTGGCATCGGTACAGTGAGTGGAAGCCACGTCTATGCCACAGGCGGCTTCTTCACCATCACTGTCACTCTGAAAGATGACGATACGAGCATTTCGCAACTGCAGACGATCGCGACCGTCGGAGGAATCGGCGTGCGCAACGGCCAGCTCCAGATTATCGGCACGAACGGCCGCGATATCGTAGAGGTCACTCTGGTAAGTTCGAATGGCGGCTCGCATTGCGGTTCCAATGGAGGTTCAAGCAGCAAGATTTCAGTCAAGACACAGTTCAATTTATCATGCAGAGGAGGCGCAAAGACCTACACCTTTGACGCCTCCACCATCACAAGCATCCGAATACTCGGGTGCGGCTGTGACGACGACTTGAAGGTGAGCAGCAACATCAAAATCCCGACGACCATTGACGGCGGCGCGGGCAACGACCGAATCTGGGGCGGCGGCGGCAATGATACGATTGTCGATCTGAGCGGCAATAACCAAATCTGGGGCGGTAACGGCAACGATGTCATCACAACCGGCTCCGGTAACGACAACATCGACGCTGGCGCGGGGAACGACATTGTTTACGCTGGTGCCGGTAATGACTGCGTCCTGGGTGGTGATGGTAACGATATCATCGTAGGCGGGGCCGGCAACGACACAATCGATGGTGGTAAGGGGCGCGATTTTCTGATTGGAGGCACTGGGGCAGACAACATCAAGGGCGGTGACGACGACGATATTCTGATCGCCGATTACACCAGCTATGACTCGAATCAGGCCGCGCTCAGTGCCCTGTTCAAGGAATGGACCAGTTGCGGCAGCTATGCCTCGCGAGTCAGCAATCTCCGCACCGGAGGTGGTCTGACCGGCGGCTTCAAGCTGATCGGAGACCACGGTGCCACTCAGACAGTGTTCAACGACAACGACGTTGACAGACTGGACGGAAACTGTGGTCTGGACGTCTTCTGGGCGAATCTGGTCGCCGACAACGGCGGAGCGCTCGACATCGTGATGTCTTCGTGTGGCGAAACTAAGCTCGACACGGACTTCTGATCGAAGTTGTGGAATTAGAATCGAAATCTCGTGGCGGACGCTTTCAGTGTCCGCCACGATTTCGTTTCAGGGCTCATGTTGCCATTAATGTCGTTCGAGAAATAACCGTCCGAAATGCAGTGAGCGGCAAGGCGCTGAACAGTTTAGGGTTCTGCGCGGCCAGAAATGATGTCCTTGTTCCGAGGCTCCAGCCCCGGAACGAGAATTGGCGGCCTCAATCCACCCCGCGTGAAGTTTAGCAGGGACCGCGCCGCCCGCCGCTTCATTGACGCTTGCGGATCGTATCGACACACTATGCAATCCCTGCTGACCCGCCCCGCCTTTGTGAGGAATCCGGACTATGTTGATTGTGTTGCGTTGCTGTACCCTGGCCGCTGTCGCGTTGTGCCTGTCCGGGGTAGCCCAGTCAGAAAATTGGCCGAGCTGGCGTGGACCGACCGGGAACGGACTGAGTTCTGAAAAAAATCTGCCGACGGAGTGGAGTCCGACGAAGAACGTGGCCTGGAAGCTGGAGCTTGCTGGACCAGCCGGAGCCACGCCGGTCGTCTGGGGTAACCAGATCTTCCTGACGTCAGTCAATGAGGCTGGTGAATTGTTGCTCATGGCCATCGACACCAACGGCAAGCAGCTCTGGCAGCAGGTGGTGGCAACCGGAAACAAAACCGCGCGCGGCGACGAAGGCAACTCCGCATCCCCGTCACCCGTGACCGACGGAAAGCACGTGTGGACGTTTATGGGCGACGGCACGCTCGGCTGTTACACGGTCAATGGCAAAGAGGTCTGGAAGATCAATGTGCAGGACCGTTACGGTGCGTTTAGCATTCAGTTTGGCATGAGTTCCACGCCGGTGCTGGATGAAGGAGTGCTGTACCTGCAGTTGATTCACGGTGAAGGCAACCCGGAGACTCGGGAAGCCTGCGTCGTGGCTCTTGACGGCGTAACGGGCAACCAGATCTGGAAAGTCGATCGCCCCAGCGACGCCGAGGGAGAAAACGAGCACTCGTATGCCTCCGCGATGCTTTACCACGATGGCGACAAAAAACTGCTGCTGACACATGGAGCCGACTTCATTGTCGCGCACTATCTCAAGGACGGGCACGAAGTCTGGCGCTGCGGCGGACTGAATCGCCGCGATGACCCGGTGCTCCGCTACGACCCCACGTTGCGCTTCGTCGCGTCGCCCGTCGCAGTGCCGGGATTGATCGTCGTTCCTTCAGCCAAGGGACATCCGGTTATGGCGATCAAAGCCGACGGCACCGGAGACATCACTGCTGCCGCTGACAAACATTACTGGACCTGGAAAAAGACTCCCGACGTCCCGTCTCCGCTCGTTGTCGATGACCTCGTCTACCTGTGCATGGAAAACGGCAACGTGACGGTCCTGGAAGCGAAAACCGGTGCCGAAATCTATTCCGAAGCCACCCACCGCCAACGCCACCGCGCATCACCGGTCTACGCCGACGGCAAGCTCTATCTGACAGCCCGCGATGGGAAGATCAACGTGATACAGGCCGGTCGAGAATTCAAAATCCTCGCCGAGAACGATCTGGGCGAAGATCAATCCTCATCACCGGTCATCTCAAATGGCACGATCTACCTGCGAACGTTTAAGCACCTGTGGGCGATCCGTCTGAAGTAATCCAGGAGATCGGCTTAGTCGATAATACCACCGGTGGCAATCCCGTCGGCGGAGCGACGGGCGTACAGTACACCCGTCGCTCCGCCGACGGGAAAGTTCTCCGCCGCGAACTTGCTGGTATGCGGGACCGAGAAGATGATTTCGGACAAGTTCTAAGGTAGGATGTAGTTGTGCGAACCTTCATTCGAGCGGCGTGTCTGCTTCGGCGTGGGTACTTTATTGCTCAAACCGAAAACGAATCACGAGCCATGCGGAACGTGGCGCTTTTGGATTGGAGACAAGATCGGACGGTGCAGTTCAGAGTTACTTCACTCAGATAGAGGTCGTGGGTTCGAGTCCCACCTGCCGCTCTTTGTTAAAAGCGGCAGTAGCTCAGTTGGCAGAGCACTAAACTTTGGACGTTTATTTCTCCGGTCTTTTTCGAACACGCCAGACGGTGCAGGACAGAGTTACTTCCAATGATTCGACGGTTGTGGGTTCGAGTCCCACTGTCTGAGCCAGGCTCGGATATAGCTCAACGGATAGAGCATCGAAATAGTCTCTGACCGATGATTTCTCTGGCGTTTTTTTGGCTCCATGAGCACTCGCTGAATGGTGCAGGCACGGGCTACTTCTGGTAACCTCTGGGTTCGAATCCCAAAACCTGTGCCGGTGATTTCTTCAGCAGTTTTGAATGCTCGATGGAGCGGGAGGTAGAGGAAATGACAAAGTTTGGAACCAAGAAGACTACAATACACGACCGTGCGGCTGCGGAACAAGTCGCTCACGAGCACGTTCCGGGCCGAGCTTACGAAGTTGGCGATGCGGTCACGAAGCTGATCCACACAATCGGTGGCGGCTTCTTCAATGAGCCGAAGTATTACGACAGCAACCGCAGCGCTACAGACTTTTTCGCTGAACTGTTTTCGACGGGTTCAATCTCATCAACGATTGTTGACGAAATGGGACTGACTGAACAGGCACGTGAAGTTCTGGAGACTGCGACGGCAGTGGCAAACGGGCCAACGCCGGAAGACCTGTTGGTGATCGCTGCATGGGCACGCGACACAAAGAACGGGCTGAAGCTGCGAAGCACTCCTCAGATCATGTTGGCACTGGCGGCTGCGCATCCTCAAACAAAGGCGTTTGTTCCAAAGTACGCCAGGCTGATTATGCGACGAGCCGACGAAATCCGTCAGGTGTTCGGTGCGTTTCGTCACCTGTTCATGGCGGCAGATGACGAGCAGAAGGCTACGGATGCGAAGTCTGGCCGAAAAGCACGGGGACACCGTGGAGCCTTGCCACATGCGCTGCGAAAGGCGTTGGCTCTGGCTCTGGCAGATCAGCGTGACGCAAACCTGCTGAAGTACAACGGCACGGATCGTCCGACGTTTCGTGATGTACTCCTGATGGTTGGTGGTTCAAAAGCCATCGGCAAGTATCTGGAAAAGGCAACGGGTGAGAAGCGGGACAACTGGCCTGTCAGCAAGGCGATGTTTGAATACATCGTCAACGACAAATACGTCGATGATCTGCCACCGATCCTTGAGGCACGCAAAAAGTTCTTCACTTCGACGAATGTTTCTGATGTCACGCTGGATCTGGTGAAAGAAGCTGGCCTGACTTGGGAAAACGTCGTTTCGCACCTGGGAAGCACTAAGGAAGTATGGGAGTTATGTACTCCAGTGATGGGAGAGATGGCGCTGACTCGCAACCTGCGTAACTTTGAGCAAGCGGAAATCTCGGATGCTGCTTGGGATCTGATCTATGAACGCCTGCTCTCGGTTGCGGATACGGTGCAATTGCCATTTCGATTCTTTGCTGCGGAACGAGAGGTCTCGTCAACGGCAGCAAAGACAGTGATGGGTAAGATGCTGGATCGTGCTGTCGAGAATGTTGCAGACCTGCCGGGCGTCACGATGGTTTTGACCGACAACAGTGGAAGTGCTGTTGGTTGTGCGATCAGCGGTAAGTCACGCATCCGAGTTTCCGATTGCGGTAACATGCTGTCGGCAGTCTTGGCAAAGCGTCTTGGCCGTCGAGCAATCGTTGGCGTGTTCGGTGACAGCAGCATGTGGGTTCCGTTTTCACAAGCTGATAGCTGCATGGCAATCAAGCACCGAATTGATGCCGTCGCTCAAAAGGAAGAGCGAAGCACGAATAATGCGCTGGCAATCCCTCAATACAAAAACGGGCCGGGGGTCGGCGGTTCAACAGAGACCGGATTGTGGTTCTCGCTTGATGACCTCACCAAACGGAAGGTCCACGTGGATCGCATGATCTTCCTGTCTGACCTGTGCTGTTACACTCAGGGCGATGATGGCACGGCGCAGAACTGTGGTGTCAATTTGGAGCAGTATTTCGGCAAAAAAGCAACGATGCAGTCGATGGTTGATCGTTACCGTCAGGCTGTCAACAAGAATTGTTTTGTGTATTCAGTGAACCTGAATGGACACGGACAGAGCCAGTTGCGGCCGGGGGATGATCGGACGCATTTATTGTCGGGATGGTCGGAAAAACTGCTGGATATGATCCGAGACATCGAAGCTGGAGTGAGTGACGAACCTGAAAAGGCCGTCGAAGTTCCAGCCATCGAAGTTCTGCGATCGCGTTACCAGCCAAGTTAAAAAGTGGCACGGCGGATGGACTTTTCCTTCGCTGTGCCGTATTTTGAGACAGCCGGGATGGTGCAGGCTTGGGTTACTTCACCACTACATCGAAACACCCAAGTTGCTTATTCCTCCCGGTTTGCAATCACCACAGCCCACAATATCTTTGGATGTTGTGGGCTGTTTCATTCGCCGACATCGTATTCATTGTATTGGTTTAGGATCGCTCGATAAATAAGTGTCCGATCAGCTGGACTTGGTGTCCGGTTTTCAGGCCCAACGGGCCGGAACGCAAACGGAATTGTACTCAAACGCTGCGTACTGGGCCGCATCAAATTTCAGCGACATACACACTGCGGATGCTTCAATCACGACTGTAATTCTTCGAGCGATCCTTATTGGGACGTGGTGAGAAAATCGAGGCGGTGAAGTTGTACCGGAATAAATTTGGTAGAGGACTTAAGGAGGCGAAAGAAGCGGTCGAACGCATCGGTGAGCAAAACGGAATTCCAACATCGTCAGGCAGTGGTTGTCTTGGCGTCGTTTTCATGGGGATCGTCGTGAAACTGGAATTGTCATTGGTGTGGCCGGAATGGGCGGTGATCTGACCATCGTTCCTTCTCCCCCGAGATCGGGGGAGAAGGTGGCCGGAGGCCGGATGAGGGGGTTGACAATGATTGAACGCTGTGTGCCAGAACTCAGCAGACTTCTTCCCCCTAATCCTCTCCCCCCGAAGAGCAGTTGTGAAGTTGGAGAATCGAATGCGGGGGAGAGGGGACAATCGCAATTCGCTTCAAACCTCATTCCACACCTCACGAATTCTTGATCACATTCGCCGAACCTCTGCCCGCGACACTGACGGTGCCGCCAAATCCCGTGATGATTCCCGAATAGCTGTGGTCCGTGTGGTCCACGCCCGATTCCGTCACAGTGCCGCTGATCGCGTAGTACATGCCTTGAGCCGTTGTGGGCTGTGTCGGGATGTTGCTCTGGCTGTAAGTTCCGCCGCCCGTGTAACTGAAATCGTGACCGAGCCGGTGCCGGACTTACTCCATTCACCACTCGCAGGATTGGCGATGATCGTAAGCGTTGAGTTGTTCGTTTGCTGGCCGCTTTCAATGATCGTCCCGCCAAGGCTCCGTTCCATTCCGGAACCACCCGAGCCTTCACCGGACGACGAGGAACCGCCAGTTCCCGATTCGGGGTGCGATCTGTCCAGTCCGGTATATTGTGGGGCATTTTGGTTGAGCGCATGATGAGAATGTAGTGGAGTTGAAGGACTGGCGGTCGTTTAAACCATGAATTTGAGTGGCGGCTTTGCGTTTTCGGATTTCGTGGTCCCCAACCGGCTTCACGCCGGTGGACACCGGGTTTGGCAACTACTGATGGCTGACTTGTGATGCTTTCGCAACGCGACGATACGAAGTTTCGAATGATCTACAAAGCAATGCACCGCCTTGACTTCGCTACTCAGCTTTCGCCCGATAGAGGAACGGGCGGCGGAACATGCCGCCGAAATGATGCGGGCAGTTTCCTCGCAGAGTGATCGTGTTTTCGCCGGCCCGGAGTTTGCCCGTCACGTCCAGATCCCACTGAAATGCGTAGTCGTTGCGCCACCACGGCTCGCTGTACTTTCGATGGGCGATCAATTGGCCGTTGATGTAGAGCCAACACTCGTTGAACAGGCCGGGGAACATCAGGTGTACCGAGCCCGTCACCTGCTCGGCTTTCAGTTCCAGCGGCGTTTGATACCAGTAATGTCCCGTGTAGCTCTGATGATCGGGATGCCTTACGCCCTGACCTTGCAGATAGACGTCAGTCCGCAGCACTTCCCAAGCGTCAGGATAATCCTTTCGTTCCGCCGGGGAGAGGGACTTGCCTTGTTCGTTCCAGAACGAGAGGTCAGCCTTCTGGTAGCCCCATCCGCGGGCCAGACCGGTATCATGTGGGTCGCGTCGAAAGGCCCACTCCAGCGGAGTCTTGGCAACGAGTGTTCCGCGAGCGCCGTCGGTTAATTCGGACAGAGTTTTCATCTGCTCGACTTCGCCGGGCCACCATGCGGCACCATGTTCACCGATGTTCTTGTAAGTGGTAAAGGTTCCATTCAGCGTGGTCAGTTGTTCTCGCGTAGCCAGCCCTTGTGTACCCGCCGCCAGGGCATTCTTGTAGTCGCACTGTCCGGCACCTGACTGCACCAGCGCCATGTACTGCGTCATGAGTTCAAAGCTCAGTCGCGTGAACTGCATTCGGTCGAGGTACAACTTCTCGTTTCGAGTCGAGTTCTGTTTCTGCCGCAGAGGAGCGACCAACTCCTGCGCCCGAGTGAGATGTTGTTTCAATTTTGCCATCAACTCAGGCGTGTAGATTACAGGAGCCACAAAGTATTCGTGCTCGGTGGAAAGAGTCTCATCCCACGCGGCATAGATCGCGTCCCAGTAGTTGGCCATTGGCTCGGCCGCCGGGCCGTAGAAGTTGCGATAAAACTCGACCAACAATGCATTGACATCCGCATCCGGATTCCACATCAACTGCCCCCGAAAGAACAGATTACAGAACGTCGTCGCCGTCGCGCCGCGGCTTTCGGTGCCGACTCCTAGAATGCCTGCCTTTTGATAGTGCTTGACGTCCTGGGCGAACACTTGATGGGAGGGATTGGGGAGATCGCGCCAGACGAGTTGTCCCTGATCATAGTCATAGATCGCAAGCTGGCCTTTGGTGAGTTCGGCCCAACGATACATCATCTCTCGGTACTCACCTCGAGGAGGCGAAATCGGATCATCCATGCCGTGATTCGGATCGATATCGATCGGCGCCAGCCACATCACGACATTGGGTTCGACGTGAGTGACTTGTTGAGGCGGGATGGTCACGTTGGCATACGCCATGCCGCCGATTTTCGTTTTGCTGTGAGGATGCTTCTCGCGCAGGATCTTCGCGACGTTGTTATACAGTGTCATCATCGCGTCGGTATTCGATGGTTCGAGCGTGAACTTATCACGCAGGCCAGCTTGCAAAGCAGCATCGTGCGGGGAGTCGCTGACATAGTTCCCGTCCTCGATGGCGAGTGAAATTCCAGCAACGTCACCCTTGGCGTACTCGGCGTCAAGCTGCCCGGCAATCGCCTGAGCCGTCGCGTCTTCCGCCAGGGGAACATTGAACATTGATTTTCCCTCGGGAATCAGCGTTTGCGTATACTTGCCGAGAGCGTGCCCCATACCGGCGAAGCTGGTTTCGGTCATGAAGTTGCGACGACGAAACTCGTTGGCACCGGTCTGATCCGCATTCCAACTCAACCAATAATGCCGCAGCTCGAACGGCGGGGCATACGCGAGATCGATATCGCCCAAAGTCAGTGTGTCGTGGTGCGGAATGCACTCTCCGAATTCCGTTGGCATGTACCAACGGCAGCCCCAATCCTGGAGCAGCCGTGCGACAGCGAAGTAGTGCGACTCGTCATTCGCGCCGGCCAGATAGACGTGTGAGTCCTTGCGACGAATTACAATCGCATCCGCCCGAACCAACGGCTTGGGCTTCGCCACTTTGGCGAGCATCGCTTGCAGTTGGGGCTCGGCCGTCAGAGCCGCGGAACCGACGAAGAGCGTTGGCCCTTTGCCAGCCGTTGCGGCCAGCATGGGTCGACTTTGTGTCATGAGTTCGATGTAATGCACCAGATCCTCGGCAGCCTGCTTCTCCCAGACGCCTGCATTCACATCGACCACGACGGTCGCTTCGGTTTGCCCACTCCGGGCAATGACGAGATCGTCAGCCCGGGCCACACCCGTAGCGATCAGCAGAGTTGTGAGTAGCACTAGAATAGGATGTTGCATTCGGGATATCTCTTGTCACGGGGTCAATGGAGAGCGGGTAGGGTGGGAGCTTCGACAACTTGACTATTTTGGAGTAGCATTCCGAAATGACTGCCAGAAACGATTACAGATGTTGTTGGATCTATTGACGGCGGCACCCCACTGGCACTCGATTTCACATAGTAGACCTCACTCTCTGAGTGAGGCAGGCCACAAAACGCGGCCTTTGGCATTCGTCACTCAGAGAGTGACGGCTACTTTAATCGCAAATCGAGTACCATTGGGCGGCACCCGCCGCAATTTTCCTTTGAAAGGTGACTTGGAATGCGGCGTTACGAACTGAAACGATTTCTGGTTTGCCTCTTGTTGCTCACTGCAACGGCTGCGATTCGCGCGGAGGATACACCGCCACGCATAGGGCCACAACCGTTGGCCGACACATTGGGGCCGCCGGTCGAAATCATGGCCTACGATCATGGAGATGTCTCAAAGTGGGCGGAGTTCTTCCTGTTCGATCGCCCCAGCCATCCGAAGATTCAACAGCTTCGGCGTGAGTACAAGCTGGATGAAGTGGTTCGCGATTCGAAAACAGATGTGGACCGTGCGGTGGCCATCAAGGCGTGGACCTTCGGCTCGCTCGTCTGCGGACGCCCTGCTCCCAAGGTCTTCAAAGACTGGAGCGCCATCGCGCTGTTGGAAGGGGCGAAGCGGAATGAAACTGTCTGGTGCGGACAGGCCGCGATGGTTTTTCAGCAAGCCTGCATCTCGCTGGGCATGCCTTGTCGGTTCATTGAATCCGGCGTGCCACACAATCCCGCCAATCATTTTCTCGTTGAAGTCTACCTGCGGGAGTTCAAAAAATGGGCGGTGTTCGATTCGACGGCTCACAAAGATTTCGACGTCTATTACACCGTGGATGGCATCCCGCAAAGCGCGTTGGAAATGCACCGGCACGTCATCGACGGAACGTTAGAAAGCGTGACCGAGGTTCGTCCCGACGGCACACGGCAGGGGAGCGACCGAGTGCCGACGAACCTGTTCTACTATCTGCGTTGGTTGACGCACAACGACATCGTGACGAACACGCCACGCTATAACCACATGGAAGATGTGTTCGACAAGCGCTGGCACACCGTCGAGTGGACGGATGCCAAAACTGTCCCCTGGGAAAAGCAGAACATCTCCATGTGGTACACGCGAAACGAGCGGCTCACTGCCTGGACCATTTCGGATCCCGACGTCGTCGAGTGGAAGCCTTCCGATCGCGTCATGATTCGCGTCTGTCCCAACGAAAACAGTCTGCTGTTCTTCCAGTTCTGGCACGCGGATCTCGATTTCGATCACTATCAGGTGAGCGTTGACGGTCGCCCGTGGGAAGACCTGCCCACCGGGAACATCACCGAAGGCTATGGCGAACGACTGGGCTGGAGTGGTGTCAAGGAAGATCGTCGCTATGGCTGGGGCAAGGATCGGTGCTCAGTCTATGCGACACCAGGCAAGCACGATGTTCGCGTTCGCATCGAGCGAGGCAGTGGACAGTCCGGCCCCGAAAGTTATGTGCGGCTGCAGGTTCTCACTCCAACTCCGCTTTCCAACTAGACCAGCGATATCGCCCGTCGCTCTCTCCGACCCATGGTGGCGTCTGCTTTTTTCCTTGCCATTGCGTGTTTGGCTACGCTTACTTTTGAAAACACGTTGCATTTGAACAAGTCATTCGGGCATTGTTGTCAGCCCGTTGCAGTTGTATTCAAACTCGTCATCCACATAGTTTTTGGCTTGATTGTTGTAGCCCAAAAACACCGTATCAACAGACTTCCTGCACATCCTTGTGCCGCCGAATCAACTCGCCAACGCTGGCACCGGGATCGTTGTGTTTTCGTGCCATGTGCGGGGCTCCTAAATTCATTTCGTGCTAGTACTACCACGATTGAAACAGGCATCTCACCGCACTGACGAACGTCGTCAGGTATCGTAAATCACGATTCGGATTGAGTTTATGAAAAGTGGAGGATAACGGACTTGAACCGATGACCTCCTGCATGCCATGCAGGCGCTCTCCCAACTGAGCTAATCCCCCGACTTGCGTCCTTTGGGTTGGACAGTCGGAAAGCTATCAGTCTCTGAGAAGAGTGTCAAGCAGATCCGAAGGGTTTTCGGGTTGGAGAGGCAGGCGGCATCATCTGCCGCGTGCTGTCCGGTGATGCCACGAAGTAGCTGCCCATTTTGCATACATGCGTGTTTTACTGGGTTTTGTGGCCCGTATGAGTGCCGGATACGGTAGTGATGCCGACTCCGTTCAGGCTGGGGGGGGAGCTCTTTTTGCCTGGGGGCTTCGAGTTCCAGTTCGAACAGAGACAGAGACTTTTTTGTACCCAACCAGCGACCGACTTCGGGATGCTCAACAAACACGAACAAACAGTCAACGTTGTCGGCCAGCTCTTGCTGCAGAAGAAGGAAGGTTGCCACAGGCGATGCCGGGAAACCGCCATTGACGCTTTTCTCCGTTCGCTTGCGGTCGATCAGCAACAATTAGCCATCGGTGTCGTACTGTCGGGACCGGCACCAATCGATTGCGTGCTGCCTCCCGAGGAGATGCTGGCTGTGATTCTGCGATGCACTGACATCCTGCATTGACTGATTTGCCAGGATGACTCCCACGTTCATACTGCGAGCCACCAGGAACATGTGTCAAGGCTGTTGGCCCCCATGCGATGAAACTCGTCCGTGACAACAAAACTGAAATGTTCAACAAACATCACTATCGACTTCCGGGGCATTGTCGGCAGTGCGCAATTGCTCATGGCCCTTTGACGTACTGTTCGTTCCAAATCATCCGATGGATTCGTCGGTTTCGCCTCAGGAAGTTACACTGCCAGCAAGGAGTTAACGCGATGATAACGCTCGACATGAAAAAGCTGCTTAGCAATGCTGCGGGACAGTTTCCTCATGATATCGATCCGACCATTGTTCAAACAGCCACGCATCCGCAAGACGCAATCCTGTGGGCGGTTGCTCCATCGGCTATTGGATGAATCCCGTCCAGCCAATTCGAGAAGGATCATCGCGACTTGTGGCAGAGATCGCTTTGACCATGCCAATGCCTCAAGCGACCACAGAAGCGACAATTCTGTCAATAGCACTGATGATGTCTGTCGAAGACGCTACCTGAAGTCTTTCACCGAAAGCACCCAGGAAGGCCAGTGTTTCGGCGACATGCCGCTTTATCGTTTCAGAATATTTCGGAACATGTCCTTTAATGTTGGCGGGAAATCGATCGTCTTCCGGAAGTAGGTATCGAGGATCGTCGTCGGCAAGAATTTCGAGTGAAAGAGCCTCAAATCGTTCAAGTGCCGTGGTCGTTACGCGCGCCTCGAAAAGTGACCAGGCGAAATCTTTCGAGATCAGCCGCCATTTGCCCGCAGCACGCAACAACAATGGATCTCGCGAACTTGCCATGATTTGCAATTCGGTCTGACATTCGGCGTAAGCCCGACCGGCGATTCGGGAAAACGCCGCTTGATCGGCTTCGCGGCTGTCCCAACCAGCAAGCAGCAGACACGCCGAAATCACCTCGGGCGAAACGCTGGGTGCCCAATGTGGAGTCCATCGAGAGTTTGGCGGTGTCAGGTGATGCTGATTGTTAATCGCCCGGTTCGTTTCTTCTCGCGACAAATCGAGCGACGGATCAATGATCAGAATCGACGAAGGCGTGCGATCGCGAAGAACCGTCCAACTGTCCGAATCTGCGACAATCACCGCGCGAGATTCTAGCGAGGCATCGCGGCTTCGCCGCTCGCCTCAGACCGATGGATTGTAGTAGTTGCGCTTGGCGACATCCTGTCGAATCGCAGTCGCGGCGTCCTGCCGCGAAAGTTTTGCGCTTTCTGGCCAAAACCGGAGTGGCTGCAAAAGGAGACGGACCGAGTCTATCAACTCGGTCCGCACTCCGGTTTCGGCACCTGGAACAGCGCTGGTCTGACGATTTTCTCTAAGTCAATACCAGTTAGCTTGTTGCGCCTTTGAGGGCCTTTCGGTGTTCTGCGTAGGCGGCTCGACGCTGGGAGATCAGTGTACGGCCCACTTGCTTGTCGATCCCGTCGGCAACTTGCTTCTTCGTCACCTGAGCAAACGACTCGCGAACCGACGCGGGCGTCGGAGCCGAATGCAGCAGCGGGATGCAGCTCACCAGACCCGTGAAGCCGCTCTTGCGGTGCTGACCTTCCAGTTGCTTGTACTGACCGAACACAGACTCTAACAACTGAGTGCTCAGCGGAAGTCGCTCGCCCGGTTGCAACGCAGACTCAGATTCCAAAACGAACTTCACCAGCCGATCGCGAAGCGCGCACGCCTCGAAATGCTTCAAATCGCCAATCTTTGCCGGCGAGCTTCGCGCTGGCTCCCTCATGCAGATACTGTTCGTTCGCAAACGTCACGAACGTCGAAATCACATGCTGGCACGAACGCCACATCGGAATCTGATCCGCGTAGTTTTCGATCCAGCCAAACTTCTCTTCAAGACGCATCCGGTCCACACCGACGAGACATGTCGCTTTGGGATTTCGCAGCAGCCAAAGCATCATCGTCATCCAAAGAATGATGCGGCTTAAGTTTATAAAGCGAGCTTTGTTCTTTGGCGTGGGCGGCGACAGAAATGCGATCTTGGTTTGCTGGACCTGTGAGCGATTCGTGCCCATCTGGCTGATGACCTGTTGGAATTTTTCGTCCTTGCCAAGAATCGACTTCACCTGAGTCGCCGCGTAATGAGCCCCGTCACGCTGAATGATGACATCATGATCGACCGATTCTGCCTAGGCTTTTG
>Ga0154020_10002903_pt1 | contig 20834 bp, 19 predicted proteins | sample Klosneuvirus_201_FD_109709 | JGI IMG/M metagenome (GOLD analysis project Ga0154020, IMG submission 109709) | Active sludge microbial communities from wastewater, Klosterneuburg, Austria - Klosneuvirus_20160825_MG | ecosystem: Engineered > WWTP > Aerobic digester > Activated sludge | place... | reverse complement strand
TATAATTTTTTTATGGGATTCGATAGGAGCCACTCCAAGTAAGGCAGAATTTGAAGCGCAAGAAGAACATCAAAAAGAAGTTAAAAAAGTAACTGAAGCAGGTGGTGATACCAAGGACGTTGAAAAGAAAACTGGAGGTATGATGGTAGCCGCACGTGTAATTCGTGAACGTATACAAAGAGTAATTCAACATAAAATTACTGCAACACGAAATGTTAAGTTTCCGTATTTCTCTACGTTGTTTATTGTTAATCATGGTTATATATCTCCAAGCGCAATGCCGGGATTACCTCCATCTTTAACTCCCTATGGTGGCGGAGGATTAAAATATGCATTATCATTTATGATAAGACAAGGTAAAGTTAATGGATTGCACAAAAAACATGATGCTAAAAAAAATGGTGTAAATATTACCTGGGGATTACAGGTGCCATTAGTATTAGAAAAAAATCACATTAACGGTATAGTTCGAAACGGAGATGTAATTGTAACTCCTTATGGTTATATTAAAGCAGACCCAGAATCAATTGAACAATATAAGAAAGAGCACAGAGAAGAATGGGATACATCTTTTGATAAATATAATCGCCCACCTAATGTCGATGAGGATGGGGTTATTGAACCAGAAGATGAAGTATAATCGTATATTTCCAGTAATCGGAAAAATATTATTATAAAATTAGAAAAATTAGAATTCAAATTTTTTATTACCTTTGGGTAAAATTTTATTAACTGTTATTTTATTAAATCAAATATGTCTCGAAAAGTATTATTGGTGGATGGGGAATGGAATTTAAAACGTAATTTTAAAGCACGTGGAAATATATTTTCAAATAATGGCGAGCATTGTGGTGGAGTTTTTGGTTTTATTGAAACATTAGGAATAGCAATTAATAAAGTTTTACCCGATAGGGTAATTGTATTTTGGGATGGTGAAATGTCTGGAAAAATGCGCTATGATCTTTATCCCTTATATAAGGAAGGTCATAAATCATGGGAACCAGAAAGTTATATTCGCACTGAACAAGAACTTACAGAAGATTTAAAAAGAAAATACAGTTGTAATAATCAAAAATTAAAAACTAAAAATTTAATTGATGGTTTATTTATTCGGCAAGCAGAGGTGGATTTAATTGAAGGTGATGATTTAATCGCACTTTATATTCTTAATAAATCAGAAGATGAAAAAATATTTATATACAGCAGTGACAATGATTATCTACAGCTAATTAGTGAAGATGTATATATATTAAATCCAAATCATAAAAAAGACTCTCCGGAGCCATTATTTTATACTCCAAATAATTTTAAACAACATTTTGGCTTTATACTTGAAAATGCATTATTATTTAAATGCATTGATGGTGATGATTCTGATAAAATTACTGGTATCCCTGGTGTAGGATTAACTACTTTATTGAAATATTTTCCAAAATTTGCAGATGAAGAATATACAATTGATCGTTTAATTGAAGAAGCATTCACACTTTACTCTAAGAAGAAATTAAAGACATTAGAAGCAATTCTTGGCAGTAGAAAAGTATGTGAGCTTAATAAAAAATTAATGGATTTAAAAAATCCCATGATCAATGAAGATGCTGTCAACGAAATTGAAACTATCAGACACTGTGTTCTCGCCAGAGAGAATGGACAGGTAGACCGGAGTATCCAGGATGTAATGAAAGAGGTGATGGCAGAGGGATATATTCGTTATATGTGGAATAATGATATCAACCATTTCTTTATGCCATACAATCGAATTGCAGTAAAAGAAAAAGAATATACAAATCAAATATTAAATGGATAATGCAATCGGAAAGAGAAAAAGAATTATTAGAAGCACTTCATCAAGCTGGATTACCACAAAATAATTTTTCATTAACCTTAAAATTTAATGATGTCGTTCTGGAAGAACGAGTGTTTTCAGCAAATAAATTTTCATTGGAAACTGTGTCAAATACCAGGACACATTTTTTAATGAACGATCTCATTCGTCTTATAACGGAAGAGTATGCAAATATTCAAAAAATTGCAGATGAAAAAATAAAAACTGAGCAAATAGAAAAATTATGGAAGGATAATAATAAAATATAATTATGGAAAATTATTCAGAAAAACGTAAATATCAATATATCTCTTTTAATCCAGGTGATTGGCTAAAAGATATTGCTTTGAATTCTTGTTCACTCCAAACACAAGGTGCTTGGATGCGTTTAATATGCCATATGCACGAATCAGAGATGTATGGATATTTAGTTCTTGATGGTGGTAAACCATTGGATAAAAAAGGAATTCAGAATTTATTACGAGTAGATGATAAAACTTATGATGAAATTTGGTTTGAATTAACTGATCGTGGCGTAATAAAAAAAGACACTCAGATCGGAGCTTATTATTCAAAGCGTATGGTTAATGATTACAAAAAATTTTCCAAAACTCCTGAAGCAAACGATCAGATATATAAAATCACAGAAAATATTATTAAACATTTGAATAAAAAATGCAACACACAATTTAATTATTTTGATAAAGAATTCATTAAATTAATTAATGATAAAATGGTTGCCGGATATAAAGAAATTGATTTTAAAAAAGTAATTGATATAAAATCAGAAGAATGGTTGGGTGATTCAAAAATGAGCGGATATTTGCGACCATCAACTTTATTCGGACCTAAATTTCCAGAGTACTTAAGCCAATATGATTCAATTCAGACGGATAATAATGATAAAAAAGCTTCCAAGACTACAGAAGTTAACGAAACCATTATTAAAATTACAGAAAATATTATTAAACATTTAAATAAAAAATGCAATACTGAATTTAATTATGCAGATAAAGAATTTATTAAATTAATAAACGAAAAAATAATTGCCGGATATAAAGAAATTGATTTTAAAAAAATTATTGATATAAAATCAGAAGAATGGTTGGGCGATTCAAAAATGAGTGTATTTTTGCGTCCATCAACTTTGTTCGGACCTAAATTTCCGGAATACTTAAGTCAATATAATTCACTTCAATCAAGTAAAGAAAAAAATTCACAAAAACCCAAGAATCCGTATAATAATATGATGAAATAAAATATGAGCGAAGTTAAATATACAGTAAGCGTTTTTAAGGATATCTATGATATAGATAAACCTTTTCTCGTTAATATAGATAAAGTTTTTGAACGAATAAAAAACGGAAAAAGTTCAAAACCAATTATTGAAAAGATAATAAAGGAGCAGGATAAAAAAGAACAAGATAAATTAAAAAAGAAGTTAGCAGTAATTTGTTTTGCTGGTCAATTTTCTCATAGGAATAATGATGGTATAATTGAACATTCCGGATTAATATGTATTGACTTTGATAAGGTCGGTGATCGATTAAATCAATTGCGTACACGATTTGAAAATGACAAATATACATTTGCTTGTTTTTTATCTCCACGAAGAGATGGAATAAAAGTAATTGTAAAAATCCCTACAATAAAACTTGAAACTGAAGATGAAGCAGGTCACAAAAAATTAAACATAGATCATAAATCTTATTTTGAAGGACTCCGAATGTATTATAAAGAGTCTACAATGGACGATGATGCAGAAGTGGCTCGTGCATGCTTTGAGAGTTATGATGAAAATATTTTTATCAATCCAAATTCAGCTTTATTTGATATTCGTATCGAACCAAAAGTAGATGTGAATATTGATTATACAACAAGAAAAAACAGAATAAAAGACCCATCTGTTCTATATGATAAAATAAAAAAATGGTTAGAGAAAAACGAAATTCACTATGAGAACGGAAATAAACACCGCTACCTGGTTGCATTAGCATCCGCCTGTAACCGTTTTGGTATCTCACAGGATATTACAATAAAAAAAGTAATTGAAGAATTTCAAACCAAGGCAGATTATGTTGCCAGTGAAGACTTCATTGATATAGTTGAACGTGTATATATTTCCTACCATAATCAATTTGATATTTCCTGGTTAACTGATCAGGGAGAAATGAATGACTTTAATCCAACAGGTCCGGCACGTGATGTAATTTATGTGAATGACATACAGAAGGAAATGATTAAATCCTTTACGGATGGAGATTCTAAAGGTGATACAACACATTTTAAATCTATTGACCAACATTGGACGTGGAAAACCGGAGAATTAACAGTAATGGGCGGAATTCCGAATCATGGCAAAGCCGTCCATGTAAATACTTGTATTTCAACACCTTATGGCTGGAAAACAATGGGCGAGATTCAAGTCGGAGATAAAGTTTTTGATGAACAAGGGAATGTTTGCAATGTGACATTTGCAACAGCACCAATGTATAAAAGACCCTGTTATAAATTAACATTTAATGATGGAACTGAGATTATTGCTGACGAAGAACATCTATGGTTTACTGAAACATCTCAATCAAGACGAAGTTATCAAAATGCAAAAGCAAAAAATAGATTAGTTGAGAGAAAAGTTAAAAAATTTGGAACTGATCAATCTCATAAACGAACATATGGTTCGGTAAAAACAACTAAACAAATTGCAGAAACAATGCAAGGCGATAATAAAGGAAATGGGAAATATGAATTTAATCATTCTATTCCTTTAGCAAAACCAATTCAAATACCGGAAAAGCAATTATTAATTTCTTCATATGTTTTAGGTTGTTGGTTAGGTGATGGCAGTAGTAATAGCGGAACTTATACCTGTGGTGATCAGGATAGTGTAATTATAGATAATATACGAGATGAAGGTTTTGTTGTAACTAAACGTAAACAAAAGATTATGTATGGCATACATAACTTATCTCCAAAACTCCGCCAATTAAATCTAATAAATAACAAACACATTCCAATCGATTATTTACGATCATCTGTGGACCAGCGGATTGAATTACTTAAAGGATTAATGGATACAGATGGGTCTATTGATAAAACAAGTATATGCGAATACACTTCTGTTAACAAACAGCTTGCTGATGATGTTTATGAGTTAGTTACATCATTGGGAATGAAATGTGTTATTTATGAGGGTGATGCAACATTATACGGACGAGTAACAAATAGAAAATACAGAGTTACTTTTAAACCGAATTTCAATCCATTTAAATTAAAACGAAAAGAAATACGTCATCATAATAAAAGAAAAAATAATCATCGATTTATTGTTTCATGTGAACCAGTTGAATCGGTACCGGTAAAATGTATTCAGGTTGATAGTCCAAGTAAATTATATTTATGTACTAAATCATTTATTCCAACTCATAATACTACAATGATGTTGCAACTGTGTTTAATTCGATCTGTAAAAGAAGGGATGAAATGGGGCGTGTTTAGTCCTGAGCAAAATCCACCTATTGATTTTTACAAAGATTTAATTCACACTTATATTGGCAAGAGTACAGAAAAGTATCACAGTAATCAAATGTCATTAAAGGAATTTGAAGATGGTATGAAATTTATTAATGACCATTTTTTCTTTGTTTATCCAAAAGATGATGCTCCTACTCCGGATTATATTAATGAACGTTTTTCAGAATTAATATTTAAACATAAAATAAACGGTTGCATAATTGACCCATTTAATCAATTAGACAATGACTGGGGAAAGAACGGAAGAGATGATCATTATATTTCCGGTTTTTTATCAAAAGAAAAACGTTTTGGTTTAGAACATAATGTTTATAAAATCATAATTGCACATCCTAAAAATAATCTCGAAAAGAAAAAGAATACTAATAATTACGAATGTCCAACAGAATATAATTTAGCCGGTGGAGCGATGTGGGCTAATAAATGTGATAATATTTTAGCTACCTATCGTCCGTATTTCGGAGAAGATAAAAGTAACCCATCTGTCGAATTCAGATCACAAAAAATTAAGAAACAAAAATATGTAGGAATTCCAGGAATTGCTTCACTTTCCTTTGATATATTTTCTAATCGATATATTGAATTTGCTGAACTACAAACTGTCACTGAAAATGGTCGGACTTTTTCAAAATGGGTTGGCATTAGTCCATTCGATGCAGATTATGAAGAAAAATATGCTGAATTATCTGCAGCAAGAGCAAGTCAAGAAGCTAATTCTAATTCATTTGAAGGAGTGAAAGGATTAAAGCAATCAAACGACATCACCAATCAACTTGCGCAACGAAAAATCGCCATCCCAACATTTGAGGATGTTACTTACTCTGAAGAAAACCATTCTGATGATTTTTCTTCAGATGATGATAAAGTATATTAATTAAATTCCATAACTGATTGCAGATGAAGGTAAAATAATTTTTCTAATTAATATCAATTAGAAAAATTATAATTTATTTATACAAACAGTTTTAAAATAATAAAAAATCAAACATAAAAATAATATAAATAATTGATAATAAGTTATTTATATTTTTAAAAAAAATCAAAAAACGAACAAATTTTATGGCATATAAAACCTTAAAAATGGAAACAATAACCGATATAAAATTAAAATCATATTCATATGAAGAAGTGAAATCAGCGTGTATGTATTATTTTAATAATGATGAATTAGCATCTGACACATGGATTAACAAATATGCATTAAAAGATTCAGAAGGGCATATATATGAATTGACTCCAGACGATATGCACAAACGAATTGCAAAAGAATTTGCTCGTATTGAACTAAAATATAAAAATCCATTAAAGGAAAATGAAATATACGAATTATTAAAAAACTTCCGATACATTGTTCCACAAGGAAGTCCGATGGCGGGAATAGGAAATAATTTTCAAGTTTCATCTTTATCAAATTGTTTTGTTATAGGTAACGAAAATGATATTGATTCTTATGGCGGAATTCTTAAGCTCGATCAAGAGTTGGTTCAACTTATGAAAAGAAGAGCTGGTGTAGGATTGGATTTATCATTTATACGTCCTGCCGGTAGTCCTGTTAAAAACTCAGCGTTAACCTCAACTGGTGTAGTGCCTTATATGGAACGGTATTCTAATTCAACAAGAGAAGTCGCCCAGGATGGTAGAAGAGGAGCTTTAATGGAATCTATTTCAATAATTCATCCAGATTCTTCAGCATTCATCGATGCAAAAATGGATGAAACAAAAGTTACCGGAGCAAACGTGTCTATAAGAATTTCTGATAATTTTATGCAAACTGCAATTGAAGACAAGGAATTTATTCAACAATATCCAATTAATTCTCCAACTCCAACTTTTACTAAATCTATTAATGCTAAAAAATTATGGGATAAAATTACATATAATGCATGGTTTAGAGCAGAACCAGGAATATTATTTTGGGATACAATAATTAAAGAATCTATTCCAGATTGTTATGCTGATTTAGGCTTTAAAACCACTTCAACTAATCCATGTGGTGAAATTACATTATGTAATAACGATTCATGCAGGTTATTAATATTAAATCTTTATTCATACGTTATAAATGCATTTACAAATAAATCAAAATTTGATTTTGATTTATTTGTAAATCACGTTGAAATTGCGCAACGATTAATGGATGACTTAATTGATTTAGAATTAGAAAAAATCGATTTAATTCTTAATAAAATTGATTCTGACCCTGAACCAGATAGTATAAAATATACAGAAAAGCAATTATGGCTAAATATTAAGGAAAAATGTATTAAAGGTAGAAGAACTGGGTTAGGTATTACTGCAGAAGGTGATATGTTGGCTGCATTAAATATTAAATATGGAACAGATGAAGGAAATTTATTTTCTGAAAAAATACATCAGATATTAAAACTTACTGCTTATAAATCATCCGTTCAATTAGCAAAAGAACGTGGTCCATTTGAAATATATAATTCAGAAAAAGAAAAAAATAATCCATTTATTTTACGAATTAAATTAGAAGATGAACAATTATATAATTCAATGGTTAAGCATGGGCGAAGAAATATTGCATTATTAACAATTGCTCCGACTGGGTCTGTAAGTATATTAACTCAGACAACATCTGGAATTGAACCGGCATTTTTAATATCATATATGCGGAGAAGAAAAATTAATCCTGGTGATAATGAAACCAAAGTTGATTTTATTGATAAACTTGGTGATACCTGGATGACTTATCCGGTGTTTCACCATAAATTTATCGATTATTTAAAAGCTAATGGATATAAAATGGAAGTAGTGGAAAAAATGAATGATGAAGAAATAAATAAATTAATAAAAGAATCACCATACTTCGAAGCAACTGCTAATGATGTTGATTGGGTTAAAAAAGTCGAAATGCAAGGTATGGTTCAAAAGCATGTTGATCACTCTATTTCTGTAACTGTTAATCTACCTAAACATGTATCACAAGAATTAGTAGCTAAAGTATATGAAACCGGATGGAAATCCGGTTGCAAAGGAATCACAGTTTATAGAGATGGATGTCGTAGTGGAGTTCTCATATCAAAAGATGAAAATCAAGAAAATGACGAGATTGCAATTACTCATGCACCAAAAAGACCAAAAACTTTACCATGTGATATTTTCCATGTTACAGCAAATGGTGATAAGTGGGTTGTTATTGTCGGATTAAAAGGTGAAAAGAAAAAACCTTATGAAGTATTCGCTTTTAAACCAAAAGATATTCATATTCCAACACGAGTAGACCATGGATTTTTAACTAAAGCAAAAAAAGGAGTTTATAATTTAGAAATAGAAGATTTTGTTTTTGAAGATATCGGAAGTAAATTCGCAAAAGATGAACACGAAGTTATCACTCGTTTAGCATCCGGGAATCTTCGACACGGAATGGATATTAAATATCTTGTTGATCAATTAAATAAATCAGAAGGTAGCATCGTTTCTTTTGGAAAAGCTATCGCACGAACTTTGAAAAAATATATCAGCGATGATTCCACATCTTCTGAATTATGTCCATCATGCGGTGAAAAAAGCTTAATTTATCAAGAAGGATGTCTTATTTGTAAAGAATGTGGTAATGGAAAATGTGGATAATTGCATAATTTAATATCTAATTCTGTTAATTATTTATTTCGAAAAATTAAAATCATATATTTATAAATTAGAGAATAAAAATTCCTTTAATTTATAAATATATGAAAAACAACCCAAAAAAAGTAATCAAAACAACCACAACTACAACAGTTACTGAAGAAATTGTGGAAGCAAAATTAGTTGAAACTCATTATTTATTAATTGTTGATGAAAGCGGTTCTATGGCAGGGCTCAGAAATCAGACAATTAATAATATTAACGAACAAATTCAAATTGTTCGGGCTCTTGAAAAGAAATATACTGATCAGAAATATTTTATTTCTCTAATCACATTTAATACAGAAGTGAAAGAAAGATATATGAATATTCCGGTTTTAGAAATGAAAGAGGTTTCTGCTTCAGATTATAACCCGGATGGCGGAACTGCTTTACGTGATGCAATGGGAATAGGCATTACTCGTTTAGAGGATAAACTTCGTCCAAGTATGGAAGACCATTCAAAAATAGTTACAGCTGTTGTAGTTATTATTACTGATGGAGAAGAAAACGCTTCATCACAGTGGAGTGCAGAAAAGACAAAAACTTTAGTTGAAAGAATGAACAAGGACGATAAATGGACAATTTCTTATATCGGTGCTAATCAGAATGCTATTCTTACAGGAAGTCAATATGGAGTGTATGCTGGTAATAGTATTAATTATGTTTCAACAGCTGCAGGAACTCGTGGATTAGCTAATACCTTAGCTTATACAATGAGTTCAAGAGCATCTACAATTAATTCAGGTGGATACAGCTTTATAGGTGGTGGATTGTCTAATTCATCATTTATGGATTCTCAAGGAACATCAATTCAAGAATCAACTACATCAGGTCCGATTGATATTGATAAAATTATCAACCAAACTGATCCAAAGGATGATACAACAACAGAAGATACAAAGTAATTAATTTTTTTGACAAAAAAGCCGGCAATGATAATTTATTGCCGGCTTTTTGATTTTTTCTAAGGCTATTTATAACCAATTAAGGTTTATTAATAATGGATAAAGATATTCGCAAATATATTCAAGAATTATTACGAAAAATTGTAACAGTAAATGAAACTCCGGAAGTTATGCCGGCTCCCCAGGTGAAGCCACTGGAGCCAGAGGTTCAGCCTGCACCAACTCCATTAAAACGTCCAGTTCCCACTCCTTCTCCTCGAAGAATTTTAAAGCCCACTATTCACCCTGGCGCTGACCCGGCTCCAAAGGCTAAATTAAATAAACCAGAACCTGGATATAAAAAAAAAACTGAAGTAGGTAAACTTTATGAAATTTCATATTATCTTGAAAAATTAAGGTATTCTTCTTTAATTAATGAATCACCTATAAATACTAATGATAGTAATATTAATCCCAACATTAAAAAAGCGATAGACACCAGGCAGGATCATCCTTATAAAAATATTGACATTTTTCACAAACAGGATGATCAAGGAAAAAAAACAATTCAACGATTAGGGGATGAAGAGTTTCAGGATGTAAAACAATCAGCTTCAAATAATAATACCACTACCGGTGCACGTAGTTTAATGCATCAATTTAAAGATTTATTGGATATTGAACAGAAGAACAAAAAATATTTAGAGTCTTTAGCTAAAAATACAGTTAAAACCTTTTTTGGAGTTCCGGATGAAGTAATGGATAATATTATTGCAATATTAAAACGCCCTGGAGAAATTGACGGTCGAGGTATGGATGATGATGGAATGGACGATATGACAAGTCAGGATTTGATGAATCAATTTACGCCTGAAGAACAACAAATCATAAAACAGCATGTTGATAAAAGAATTATATCTAATGCCTTAATTATGGGTGCTGGATTTAAAGCACATAATTTATTAGATAAAATAAAACCGCAAATAGATCAATTAAGCCCAAATTTATTTCCAATTTACAAACAAATAATGGCCGGTGCAGCAATGGAATTTTGGCAAACCACTCCACGTAGCGATATGAAAGTTAATAAGGAGGATGGAGAAGCTATGCGTGCATTAGGTGGAGCGCCAACCAATGCAAACACTTTCTTAGGTGGCAAGGCAGAATTGATTATGGGCGAAGATGAAAATGGTGACGGAATAAGAGAAGTAGAAGGAGCCAAAGCTGAAGCTATTATTTTCCCAGTATTATTACATGAAGTTGTTAAAGCTGTTTTAGAATATATTTTTGCAAATGGACTTCCCCAGTTTAATGAAGAAATGAATAGTGCCATTATGAAACAATCAGAAGCATTACATTTTGAACACTGGCATAAATTACTGGGTCCAAGATTATGGAAATACTTACATGATGCCATTGATTACATCGTCCATGACCGTGATGCTGATTATACGATTGTAGCTTTCTTACTACAAGAAATTTCAATGCTTCCTCCAGATAAATTTTTAGCATTAATGGATTTAATTTTACATAATGGAGGTAAAGCCATTGAAGAGCTGACAAAAATGTTAGATGGAATAGAAAATAGCTCTGCTGAAGAAGAGGGAACTGATGAAGAAGTTCCAACAGCAGATTTTTCAAACTTAGAGTCTATCATGAGTCAAGTTCATGCACTTTTAAATCAACCGGAAGATAATTCATCTATTTTAAACCATAAACCCTTTGATCAAATGAGTGATCAGGAATTGACACAATTTAATGCATTGGCATTAGAACATGGCGAATATGATGTGGCCGCAGAAGCTCGTGACGAGATGGAAAAAAGAGGACTTGCTTAAATATTTACTTTCTCGATAATTAAAAATATTTTTGATATGTGATGGAAAAGGCCAATAAACTTGATATCCAATATTTTCAAAATAATATTTTAGAATATGAAAATATTATTAAAAAATTAAAGGAGAGTGCTATAACTTATGGTGATGACAATTATTTAATCGCTTATCTACAAGAGGATAAAAGGGTGTGTTTGACAACTAATATTGCAAAAAAAATTAGTTCAGTAGGAACCTTATTAAACAATGAATATAAGGATTGTATTGAATTAATAGCTAATCATCCTACTGTAGGAGTTTCTACATTGCCAGCGTTTTTATATGAGAATAAAACTTATAATGTAAGCTCGGTAAAAATGACATTAAATGAATTTCAGGAAAAATATTCACAATATAATCCTAATTTTAAATTAGACTATAGTTCATATTTAAATTTAAGCTCAGTAATTTATAACTTTCAAATATTAGAAGGCGATATTGTTCTTCGTTATTGTTTATTAAAATCCAAATCAAATAAAAATCAAATAATTTATTAATAAAATGAGAAAACCTAATCCAAGCAGCAAAGCCCGGAAAGCAACTAATGCCAGGGGTAAAAAAAGAAGTGATCGTGCTAAAGAAACTCAAGCCTTAAAACACATGAGAAATGCACTAAATAAAAATCAAAAGAAAAAAGAAGCTCTTCGTTTCCGACAACATATGGAAAATCTTCTCGGACAATAACAAAAAAACCACCTGTTTAAAGGTGGTTTTTTGTTTTTAAAATCTATTTATTAATTAGATGGCAACCATTTCTTTAAAAGACTTAGATAAGTTAATTGAATCTGCATTAACGAACGTTACTCCGTTAAGCCAAAATCCAATTGCTACTCCTTCAAAAATTGACGATGAAGATGAGACATCTAAACCTATGAATGATTTTTTACAAAAAGTAGAGAAGGATGAAACTGATGCAATTCAATTTAATAATAAATTAAAAAGCTTAATTACTGACCCTAACCAAAGAAAAAGTAAAGAAACTCAAATTGCTCAAAGTAAAGTCAAAATACAAGCTGTAAAAAAATTACAAACTGATTTTCAGAATCATCAAAAACAATCTCAACTTGCTCAAATGGAAAAGGAAAAAAAGATGCAGGATGAATTTATGAAAATGCAAGCTGAAAAAAGTAGAATTGAACAAATGCTACGCATGCAAGTTCGTGAATCTTTCGCTGCAAATAAATTCGATGCATTACCGATTATGAAAAAAACATTTCCACATATTGAAGAAGCTATTCCTGCAGCTCCTATTCCTGCTTCAGATGCTATGCCACAACAAGCTATCATACCACAACAAGCTGTTATTCCTAAAAAAACACTAAAGGTTACATTTGATAGTAAGACTGCCCAACCTTATGAAGTTTCCTTTACTGAAAGAGGATTTTTAATTGGGAATACTCGCTTAAGTTTTGAAGTAATTGAAACAGCATTGTCAAAAAATTTTAATATAACTTTGGATGGCGGAACCGGAATGGTTTTAGATGCCATTAAAATGCAAAAGATATTAAAGTATAAAGATAAAGTTTAATTATGATATCACGCAATAAGCGTAAAGAACTAATACTTGAAATATTATCGGATAATGATTTTTCTCGATCAGACTTTTTTCTGCCCACTACTGATTTTAATAAACAAATTATTAACTCGCTCGACCCGAATTTTGTTTATAATGATCGTTTTTCAATATTAATGGAAACAGCTGATATAATTATTGGGCCGGAAAAAATTAAGGGATTTCGAATAGAAAATATATATGGCGGAAAACATTTATTAAAAATAAAAACTCGTCTTCATATTAATGATGATATGGAACTTTATCGTAAAATAGAGAATATTAAAATTAATTTTTTCGATAACAAAGGAAATATACTTAAATCTAATTTTGAGTATCCAGTTGATTATAAAGGCTTTTATTTAATGTGTGATTATTCATTCCGGGATTATCTTACACCAATATATGAATATGAAATTTTAGAAAATTTTTTTTAATTAAATTTTGTTTTTCATTATAATTTTTCTACTTTTGATGTATAAATTCTAAATATAAATATTAATGGATACTCTTGGGTACATTTATAAAAAACCAGTAATGACTAAAACTGGTCAGTGGAATAATCTTGATCTACCATATGCTTCAAGTGATGAGTTTAATGAAGCAACTGGCAAAATAATGAATATTTTATATAGTAATAATGGCACCAGCGATGGAAGATGTTTCGTAATGGATGGAAAAGGTAATAGATATTTATTGGATATTATTCATGCCACCTTCGATACATTTAATAATGTAATTCGAGTATTCCCATATGACTGCCGTTTTATTAATCCAGAAATTAAAGAAAAAAATGATAGAAAACCTAACAATCAACGAGCTTCGAAGTGAATTAAGTCTCTTGCAATCACGAGCACAAGAAGCGGGATATAAAAATGTTTTACCGAAAATTCCAACTGGGAAAAGAATTTCGGGAGAACCTCCCGTTCATTTAATGGCAGGTTTTTATATGCGATTAAGTAATTGGACTAATGGTTTGGTGCAATTGGAAAATAATATTAATCCACCTGCTCCAATAAGACGAAATGTCAATATAATAGAAAGCCTAAATGACAATTTGACAATTTTCTAATTAGAAAAATGGTTTGGTATACTTCTTGAAAAATGAGCGGAAACACTTTAAAAGGAGGTAAAAAATGAACTTAACATTATTTGAAAAACCAAAATCATTAACTAATCGTTTGCCGGAATTATTCAGTGATTTCTTTAATGAAGATTTCCCTTTTTCTTTTCGGTCAATCAGTACAACAAATCTACCGGCACTTAATGTGATCGAAAATGAAGTGGAAACTAATTTACAATTAGCTTTACCAGGAGTTGAGAAAAAGGATATTAAAATTTCAATCGATCAAAACGTCCTTACAATTTCAAGTGAACAAACTGTTACTAAAAATGAGTCAACAGATAAAATTGTTCATCGTGAATTTGGATACCAATCATTTATTCGAAGGTTTAAACTTCTGGAACAATCATCTGTTGATCAAATAGAATCTAAGTTAGAAAATGGAATTCTAAGTATAAAGATTCCAAAACAACCAAAGAAAGCCGCAAAAATGATTGATATTCAGTAAGATAGATTCTAATTTATTATTAGAATAAAAAAGTGATAGAATTTTATTATGATTCTATCACTTTTTTATTGTATCTTTGCATTGTATTATGCAAACGTTAGAAAATATAAGTCTATTTAAGGATATATCAATTAAAACCATGGAAAAAGAGATACATATCTTTGATCTGGATGATACTATCCTTGAGACACCTACGTTTGGTACATTTGTAGGAGCAGAGAACGGAGAAACTATAGATACAACAAAATATTATCCTGACTATTTCGAAAAAGTCAAGGTTGCATTTTTGGATGTACTTAGTAAACAAATTTTACTGGTCCGGATGAATGACTTTGTTGTACCGGTACAGAGTGAAACGAAAAAACCGTTCGACAGTAGTGTTCTTCAATATTTCGGTGATAGAAAATATCACAGAATGTTTGAAGAGTTTAATGGTATAATTGTTTTGAAAAGTTTTCCAGGATTTCACTCAGACCCGGAGACGCTTGGCAAGAAAGTAAATAGTGAAATTATTGAATCATATAATAGTGCTCAAAATAAAATGATATTAACTGGTAGAGATATAAATTTAGCAAAACTAATCGATTCACGATTAGAGGAGCTTGGTATGTCTCATCCAAATTATGGAGTTCACACTTTTAAAAGTGGGCGACTTTCTATTGAGCAATATAAAATTGCCACCATCATGAAATCAATCATTGATTTCGGCTGGACGTGTGTGCATTTCTATGAGGATAGAAAAGACTGGTTACTAAATGCCATGAAAGCAGTAAATGAAACATTTCCAACAGTCACGTTTCAACCTCATCTTATCACAAACGTAAAGGAGAAAATGAAGTTAACTTAGCAAAAGAATTTTATAATCATATTATAAGAATCGGCTGGGAACCTTCACTTTCCCAGCCGATTTTTTTATGTTTAACTATTACCAAAATATATAGTACCAATGGGAAAAAGAATGAATAAGGAGTACTTCGCAAACTTAAGAAAAGCAAGTGCTCGTATCTATGATGAAATCCCCAGTTTAAATTGGGGAGAAATGATCGAAGGAAAATACGTGATGTCTAATCGCTATGATTTTAAATGGCGTTTTGCATCCGGACATACAAAATCATTAACACCATTACCAACTGATTTAAAGATGTATATTGAAAATTTTAAATCTGAATCTGAATTGGCTGGACGAAGTGTGTCCGTATCTGTAGGGACTGATTCTCAAAATCATTTAGCTTATACAAGATTTGTAACCGCAATTTGTCTCCAAGTAGAACGGAATGGAATACATGTGATTGTATCAAGAATGGACATTCCTAAAATTTATGACTACAGGTACCGATTATTAAAAGAAACAGATATATCAGCTGAATTTGCTCGCAATTATAAAGAGTTCTTTAAGAGCATTGGTATGCCATTAGAGATTCATGGAGATTATAATTCTATGACTAATCACAAATCTAATGGTGTAGTTACTGAAGCTTCTAACTATTTAAAAACTCATGGATTCAATTTGGTAATTAAAAACCAAGGTATCAATGGAAGTTTTGCAGCGAGTTATGCAGCAGATCACTTTTGCTAACTATTAATATGGCGGGATTTTATCCGCCATATTTATTTATATGGCTATTAAATTATCACAAGAACAATTTATAATTAAAGTTGAATTTATACATCAATATAAATATGACTATAGTATGATCGAGTATATTAATACACGATCTAAGATTATAATTATTTGTAAAGACCATGGAAGTTTTTCACAATTAGCCAGATTACATATGGAAGGAAAAGGCTGTCCAAAGTGTGCCGGTAAAATAGGAAAATTAAATTTAGATCAATTTAAAGATTTAGCAAATGAAAAGCATACATTTATATATGATTATAATAATATAATAAAATTCAATAGTGTTCTTGATAATATTATTATAGAGTGTAAAAAACATGGAAAATTTAATCAACGTGCAGATAGGCACTTATCAGGAAATGGATGTCCGAGATGTGCTCATGATATTCAAAAAAAGAAGGTCTGTTTATCTTTAGAAGAATTTATAGAAAAAAGTGTAAAAATACATAAAGGCTTATATGATTATTCAAAAATAGAATGGAAAAACACACGCTCTAAGGTATCGATAATTTGTACAAAACATGGAGCTTTTAAACAGTCTCCACATGTACATATGGCAGGACATGGATGTCCTGACTGTAATTTATCAAAAGGCGAATTATGTTTAATAGAATATTTTAAGGAAAATGCTATAGAATATATTAAACAAAAAAAGTTTCCAGATTGTACCAATCCATATACAAAAAATAAATTAAGGTTTGATTTTTATTTACCTAATCAAAATACCTGTGTAGAATTTGATGGTCCACAACATTTTAAAGTTATAGATTATTTTGGTGGTTATAGTGGTTTTGAGAAAAGACAATTTTGTGATAGAATAAAAAATGAATATTGCCAGAAACAAGGCATAAAATTGATCAGAATAAGTGATATCTCACATATACCAGTCAGTATTAATTCACTTTTAAAGAAATAATTAACAAGAGCCGGTTAATTAACCGGCTTTATTTTATATTATTACTTTTCTAAATGTTAATGATACTCTTTTTTCTCTTTGAATTTTTTTACCATTAATTTGATCTGAAAGTCTTCCAGTAATTCCGTGAAACCATTTATATCTGGAGTCTCCGGATAAAAGTAATAAACTTCTTGGTTGTAAATAAAGTTCTATCACTTGCCGGGTATCTATTTTAGTGAGATTCATTACACAAGCACTACCTAAACTTATAGAAACAATTGTTTCAGAAAAACAGGGCTGGCAATCCACATGATTGGATATCCCTTGCCCTGGTAAATATTCATTAATTATAAGTTGATCTGGAGCAGATGGAAAATATTGATCACTTACCAGCTTATTAGCAACTCCTTGAGACCACTCCGGAAGTGGTCCAAGATACATTGATGGATTGACTGCTCGTGCCTTATAATCGTATTTATATCCATAATGCTGGACACGTCTTTTCATTGAATTGTCCCATTCTTCTTTATTTATAGCTTCTAATAATTTTTGCTCAGAATCTATATAATTCTCAACATAAATCAGTCCTGGCACATATGGTTTTGGTGTCGGAACAAATTCGTCAAAAAGATCAAATTGCATTCATCAAAGATATACAAAAACTTTGAATATTTATACTAAATGAATATTAGGAACTTTATACGCCATCATTTACAAGAGACACTTGGAAGTGCAGAAAAGAACTATTTTCGCCCAGGTAAATTATCACCTCGTGCTAAACAAATTATATTGCACATCACCGGTGGTGATGCTTGGACTAAATTAATATCCGACATTTATTATGCTGAGTTACAACAATCCATAAAAGCAGGAAATTGGGCAGTATCAGTTGTTAGTGGAAGTGATTATGAAATAGATAATAATAAGGAAGAAACTACCGCTGACGACACCTTGAATATTGATACTTTACGCCAAATCAAAGGGTATTATCTCCAATTAAAATCTTATAATAAAAATATCTTTCCAATTAATGGCTTAGATATTAATGGTGTTGATAAAAACAATGTTTGGAATATAATACGATCATTACGATATCGAGCAAAAATTATTGAGAATATCAAAAAATTACCATCCATTGCATTAAGAAATATGCGAAATGATATTCGTACTCCAAGGAATAGTAATGAATTACAGGAATATGATCGTTTATTGGAATATTTTTTAGGATATTATGAGTTACTATCAAATAGAGATGGTAGGTATAAAAAGGCAATAGAAAATAAAATGTTCCGTGCTAACATAACTATAAGCGATTTATTAAATTTTGCAGAAGAAAAAGAAAATCTACTTGGAGGAAAGAAATTCTCAATAATTAATATTAAAAAAATTGTTCAGGAATACCAGAATGAGCTTGATATTGTATATAACCAAAAGAATATTATGGTTATAGATGTTACTTCTCCAGAGGGAATTAAAGCAATTGGATGTAACAGCTTATGGTGTTTCACTTATGGAACCGGATTTGAAAGTGCTTATAGAAATTGGAGCCAATATTCAACCAATGGTCACGTATATGTAATTATTAATTTTACCAAGGAATCGGACAGTCCGGATTTTATGCATGTTTTAATTAAGCCATTAAGTTATCAAAATGATGATAGTGAAAACACTTATAATAATGATAAATTGTTTAATATGGCGAATGAGCAGGAGGAAAGCCCTCTTTGGTTCATTGATTATACAGTCGGTTTAAAAAATGCTCCGGGAATATTTCACTTTGATATTTCTTATGATGGACCAACGAGTAAATGGCCATACGAAGACCCTAATCAATTAAAACTGGATTTAAAGGAAATACGTAATAAAATCAGAGAATATCTTTTTGAAAATATTGACAATGAAGAAATGATTCAAACACTAATTGATGCTATTTCAACTGATTCAAACAATCCTCGAATGCAGAAATATAAAGATATTCTTAAAAATCAGTATGGGGTTGATTATGATGAATTGGATAAAGACAAATTATATATTGAATCAGCTAATCTTGAAAATATTTTATCTAAGGATAAATTTATGAATTGGGATAACTATGTAAAATATGCTAAGAAAATTTTTCAACTTCGTGGAATGGGAACGATTCATATAAATTACTTAAAAGAAGGAATCTCTGCAGAAGAAGTAAAAAAAATATTAGAACCTTATAAAATAGAAGTTATTATAAAAGAATATAGTGGAGAAGGGAATTACGCATCAGCTACGAACTCATCTATAACCATTCCTGCTGTTGTTGACTTAGGAGTTTTAATTCATGAATTGGGACATGTGTATGATCACCAATTTTATCATGATGGAATTTCTAAATTACTTACTAATGCATCCAGTCCATACAGAATACAAAATAGCAATGAAGTTTTTGCTGAAAATTTTATGCATTTTTTTTTAGCTCCTGAACAATTAAAAAAATATCTTCCTGAAGTATATGATGACTTAGATAGAAGAATTTCATCAAACTGGAAGCAATTAATTTACTCGCTACTATAAATTATTCATTAACCTGAATCGTTTCTTATATTTAAGTTTAATCTCTGTTAATTCCGGACAATGCAGCCAACGAAGAAGTTCCGCCTTCAACAAACCAACCTGCAATATCAGATCGCATATGAACTATACTTAATATATGATCAATAGCAATCAGTTTTTTTTCAGGAGTTACAGCTTTTCTTAAATCAACCAATCCACGATTTAATTTATCCAGTCCATAATCACTTAACCTCCATTGTCCTTTTGAGTCTTCAATGAAATCTCCAAAATGACTATCAACATATTCTATGTATTCATCCGTTATATCTTTACCCTCAAAATATTCTTCCCATTCTCTTTTAGGGTCAACTTGCGAATGTCCTGCCAATTCTGTATTGACATTAACTTTTCCAATATTTTGAGTTATTATTTTTTCAATATTTTCAACTGTACGAATATAATTTGGCTTTACATAACCATATTTTATAAAATCCTCCCATTGTTTTTGTAATGTTGAAAAAGACACCACTTCCCATTTTTGGCGAGCTTTTAAATATTCTCCTGGACCCGGTTTTTCATTCTCTAAAGCACTTATGTATTCGCTCATTACTTCATCTTTCATAATGCTGAATATGTCATATAAGTCCCAATCAATATCATCATCATTTTCTTTAATAAATTTAAAAAGTTGTTTATGTATGTTTTCTTTAAGAGTTTTTTCATTTAATGAATCAGAAGTTAATTGATCAACCAATTCCTTAACATAATAAGGGGGCACTTCATCTATTGGATTATTATTGGCTTTTGACCCTTCAATCCAGAATGCAATTTCACTGATATCATTCCAATCAAATTCTTTATTATCTCTTAAAACATCAACATATTTCTTCCAGGCTTCTTCATATCCATTGTGAAACAT
>Ga0154020_10002902_pt1 | contig 20834 bp, 14 predicted proteins | sample Klosneuvirus_201_FD_109709 | JGI IMG/M metagenome (GOLD analysis project Ga0154020, IMG submission 109709) | Active sludge microbial communities from wastewater, Klosterneuburg, Austria - Klosneuvirus_20160825_MG | ecosystem: Engineered > WWTP > Aerobic digester > Activated sludge | place... | reverse complement strand
CGCGATTCGTTTTCTATTATGAGATCCTGATCAGGAACTCCCATTAGTATTAATGCATCCGCAATTTCATCGGCCTCCTGCGTTCGTCTTTCTGTTAAACTTCCACTGCCACCCGAAATAAGAATTTTCTTAATAATGCCTAACCGATAGAGTTGCAAGGTATGGGTTACCCGGTCGGCCCCGCGTTGAAAGTAAACCCGATCATCAGGTGTCATGTTGCCTTTGGTTACTCCCGTTAGGAGAATGCCCATGGCATACTCTTTTTTGATTTCGTTAAAGGGTGTAGCGGGTAATTCCCACAATCGAATGACTTCATTGGTTATAAAATCATTGGAGAATAATAACAGCAATCCTAATCCAATTTTAAATAAGAGCCCCTTGTACTTTTTATTTTTCAGAATCCATGACAACAGAAGTAAAATGCAGATGATTACCAACGGCATAGTGAGATAATTCAACGTCTTGGAGAGAATGAAGAACATGGTTGCTACATTCTTTTCGGAAGCGGATTTGAAATATTACCAAGACCGTCTACAATTTTTCTTAAGATATCAAAGTATAGGGTTAAGGCCAGAAATAAAGTCATCCCCCAAATCACCCCCAGGTTGAAGTAGAGGGTATCAATATTTTGATTTAGAAAATGTTTCGCGGGCATATAAAATTGTGCGTCAAAATCTACCAGATGTTCCGGATCAGGATTTTTATAGATAGGGAAAATCTTCTGAATCAATTTTCCATTTTTCTCAATAATCCGATTTTGTTCAACCGTATTCTTAACCAATTCCGCTATGGCTTCATTTTGATATTGATTGCGATATTCTTCAAAGTTTTTTTCCTTCTCTGGAGTGTTCGTCAATTCATTTATCTTCTTATCTTTTTCTTCATCCGCTTTATTATAGCGATTGATATAAAACTTTTTCAGAGCGCTCAAAAAGAAAGTAGCTTCTTCATAAACGGCAGAGTCGTAACGCTCGGCCGTAAAGTCATCGAGGTGGACAAAATCTGTTTTACCCACAAAATCGAGTTCTTCACTAAATTCATGTCTTAATAGATTCAGATCGTTCAGGACTTCACGCTGTAGGCTTGGGTCTTGACTTTTTAAATTAAGGTTAACGAAGGCTAGCCGGGTTTCTAAAGCTGGAATGAGGTAGATTTTTTTGTAGTCGGCATCAGCCATTACTTTATCATCATAGTAAAATATTTTTTCAAATTCGTTGTCCTTATATTGAGCTACCATACTAGCTTCAAAGGCCCATCGCGAAGCCATAATGTCACCCACCATCGGTACTGTTTCTGTATTACCAATCACAGGATTAAGCTTATCGAACTTAACAACCACTCCGCTTAAGATAAGTTGTGGAATAAGTAAAATCGGAATAAGAATATAAATGGTTACTGCCGAATTAAACGCGGAAGAAATATTTAATCCCAATAGATTGGCAAAGCACGAAGTAGAAAACAGTATGCCCCAATAAATCAGGTACATGCCTTTTATTTCCAACAACGTATTTCCAACCAACACGAAAAGCGCGGTTTGAATCGCGGATATCATAAATAAAATTCCAATCTTGGAAAGGAGATAGCTGCTCCGGTTTAAGTGCAAAAACTTTTCGCGTTTCAAAATCTTTCTATCGCGAATTATCTCTTCTGCGCTAACCGTAAGTCCCATAAATAAGGCAACAATTACACTCATGAAGAGGTAGGCAGGCATGTTAAGATTTTTACTAAACACATACCCTGTATTATAAATATCATCCGTGTTGTAGTAGCGCACAATAAAGGCCAGGATAAAGGCGAGAAGAGGTGCTTCAAGAAGATTGATAACCAGATATTGTGTGTTACTCAATTTGGCTAAAAAATCGCGTAAGCCGTAAAGTTGAATTTGCTTTAGCCACGAGGGTACGCGTAAAGTAGATTGAGGTACTTCCTCCGAAGGGGCCACAGACGATACAATGATTTTGTCATTATATTGTTTATTCCATTGCTCGGGCGAAAATTTTCTCTCATCCGTAAAATTCCCAAACTCATTAATAACTTTTGTCTCGATGATATTAAAGATTTGTTCAGGGTTTACATTTCCGCAGATGGTGCATTCACCTTGATCGCTATTTACCAGGTTGATATTTTTTTTAAAATAGGTAATCGCATCTACCGGGTTTCCGTAATAGATTTGGAAGCCACCCGTATCGAGGATCACCAGTTTATCAAACATTTTAAATATGTCGGATGAGGGCTGGTGAATAACGGCAAATACAAGTTTTCCCTTTAAGGAAAGTTCTTTAAGCAAGTCGATTATATTTTCTGAATCTCGCGAGGAGAGCCCTGAGGTAGGTTCATCAACGAATAGCACGGCCGGTTCTCGCAAAAGCTCTAGTCCGACATTAAGTCGCTTGCGTTGACCACCACTAATTGTTTTTCGAAGGGGAGAGCCTACCGTTAAATGCTTTGTTTCGGTTAACCCCAAATCGCTAAGGGTTTTTAATACTAATTCATCAATTTCCTTTTCATTAAGATGACTAAAGCAGAGCTTAGCTGAAAAATATAGGTTCTGATATACAGTTAGGTCTTCGATCAATAAATCATCTTGCGGTACAAATCCAATTACGCCTTCAATTTTTTTTGGTTCTTTATAGATGTCAATCCCATTAATCAACACGTGGCCACTCGATGGCTTTTCGCTTCCATTTAGCACATGGAGTAACGTTGATTTCCCAGCCCCGCTGGCCCCCATCAGGGCAACCAGATTTCCAGATTCTTCCGAGATATCTACCTCGCGCAAGCCAAGCCGACCATTTTTAAATTGATAGGAGATTTTTTTTGCTTCAAAACTAGTTCGGGTTCCGCTGGCAAGTTTTTTGAAAAGCCCCAGCACATCACCATAGTAGATGGGGTCGCTACCATCCCAGCGCATGGTGCTACCTGTAGCCAACACATTGATATTCCCAGATTTCTGAGGAACTCCATTTAGGTATACATCTGTATGGCCAACATATTTAAAGAAGAACGTGTCGGTACTGCGTAGATAAAGAATGCCAATGAAGCCGTCCAGGTGCTCGCGATGGATATGCCTGCAAGTTCCTGTTGGTGCATCAGTTGAATCTATAATAAGAATATCTTCGTGATGGTTATCACTTCTCTTTTTACTTAATACATATTCCTTGATTAGTTCAAGATCGGTGGTAGCAATATTGAGTCCCTCACAGATTTGAAGGGCCAAAGTTTGTTCGCGCTCTGAAATTGCACCATCAGCAAGAATAACACTCATCAACTCCAATACAATTACTACCTTTTGTTTCTGCGCTATTTCTTCATTAATGGACCTACAAATTTTTATAATGGTACTATTTTCTTGGGCTGCACTAAGCTTACCAGAGGTCTCTGAAGCAAACTCATCAAAATGCCGCATTTGATTTTCGGTTGCCTTTTGGCTAAGATGGTCAGAAAGAAATACGAGAATATGATCACGCTCTTGCTTGGTGATTTGATCTTCTTTAGCTACCAGGGCAAATAGCCTCATAATGGCAGTCAGTACGGGTTCGCTCATGGTTTAGAAGTAAACAGGTTTCTTAAAGATAACAAACAATGGCCTTTCTTAAATAAAAAAAGGATTAACCATGGGTTAATCCTTTGAGTACAAAATAGTGTATCTCTATTCTACGATAGTGGTTCTTATTTTCTCCACAATCTTAGTGATCTCCACCAGGTTTTTATCCGTAAGAACCAAGGCCGAGTTGTTATTTTTGATCTGCTCGTCAATGTTCAGATCGCGGTATTTTGTCTGAAGCGTAGCAAGATCTTGCTTTATTGTACCAATGAGTCCCTCAGAATCAATACCTGACAGCATGATAATAAGTTCATCTACGGATTTTTCCTGATTAAGAATGATCTGCATCAATGGAGTAAGAACCAGGTTTCTTGAATCGGCAGGAAGAAGGTCTTTAGGGTAAGTTTTGATTAAGCCAGTTGAGATATATAAACCTTCTACAAAACTTCCTGTAAGTAAAAGAGCAGCCAGCTTAGTACGGCTATTATCTTTCAAATACTTTTCACTAGATCGGGTTGCTGTATTCAAAATATTGGCAAGCGAATCTTTGTTTGCAATATTAGCTTCAAAACGCTGAAGTACACTTACATCAAACGTGCCTATAACTCCCAGATTGTCGGCCAGTTTCTTGGCAGAATTCAAGTAATCAATGGCCTCCTGTGTTTTTTCGTACGAACTTAGATAACCGATATCGGTGGTATAAACCCCCAGATTAAGAGCGGCTTTATCAGATAGAGCACTGTATTTATCTACTTTATTACGATCATTTAGCAAACTTTGATTGAACTCAGCCCCTGTGCCCTGAAGCAAATAAGGGATTTCAGATGGAGATGGCAGATTGTTGATAACATCCTGAACCTGTTCGGTCATGGATTCTTCGGCCTGATCAAATTCATCGGCATTTTGGTTAGCATCATCTTTTGAACCCCCGCAGGACCAAAGACCAACTACGGCTAATAAGGCAAGTAAATAGGTATTGAGACGAGTAAATTTCATGGGTTTTTTGTTTAGCCTTCAATTTTAGCACATTTTTCCAAACCAGTAAAACCGTTTGGCCTTTATTTTGGCCATAAATTGCAAAAGTATCCACAAGTTCAAACATTATTCACCAATTTCCAGTTTAAGAGCAAATGATAAGACCCTATCCTGTTGAAAAGGCCTACTTAATTGACGATAGCGAGGTCGATCTGTTTGTGCACAAGAAATTTATTGAGTTGCGTCATTTAGCCAACGAAATTGTTACGTTTACTTCTCCTTCTCAGGCACTTGAAAAGATGGCTACTATACCTGATAATGAGGCGCCTGGCATACTTTTCCTTGACCTTAACATGCCAATAATTAACGGGTTTGAATTTTTGGAAAAAGCAAAGCATATTTCTAGCGATGTCTTTAAGCGTATGCGGGTGGTTATCCTGACAAGCTCTAATAGTATTGCTGATCGGGAGCGTGCGCAGGCCTTTGACAATGTGATCAGTTTTATACCTAAGCCCCTTACGGTACAAGGGATTGATGACATTATTAAGTTGATAGGAACGGATAAGTAAGGTTAGTCAGAACTTGGAGGTGCATCGGGAAAAGTCCAGGTTTTATACTTAGCTATAAAGTAGAATAAAGAAAGAGTGATCAGAATCGATCCGGCAATTGAAAGCACATAGCCACTTGAAATAAAAAAATCGAGCCAACTCAATTCTGCATTTCCAAACTCTTTGAACAGTAGTACTCCAACGCTACCGAGATACCCAAACGAATCGGCTAAGTAGATAAGAAAGCCAACGGTGCTCACATACCGAAATGTTGCGATAAGTCGATCAAAGAAGATGCTATTAAACTGGATGTAGCCAAAATACAAGCCCATGCCAACTAGAATCATCCAGGCCGGGGCTCCGATAATCTCTTTCTCAAATGCCAACGTACTTACTCCTACCGTTATCATCCCTATAAACACAATAATATGATTGATAACCATGGCTCTGAAATTGTTTTTGATTACCATTAAACTTCCAATCACAATAAGAACGGTAATAGCAACAATCGATTCGGTAAAAGTGAAGATACCGGGCTTGTCGCCATAGCCAAGCGATTGCCAGATTTCAGCGGAGAAATTATCTCTAAAATCCCGAAAGGCAGTTAACAGCATGTAGGTAAGAATGAGGAGGATCAAGCCGGGGGCAAAAGTGATTGTGTATTTTACCCGTTCTTTCCCTGTCATGGGACTGCGCTTGGTTCTCAACGCTTCGTCCACTGTGGTGGGGGGTGGAATTTTATCGAGCATCCAAAGAAAGAGGAGCAAGGGTCCGAAGAAAAGGCAAGAAGCCACAAATGGCATCCAGAATTCTGAAACACCCCAATCGCGCATAAGAAATCCGCCTACCGTTTTGGCAAAGCCGGCAGAAAAAATAAAACTAACGGACAAACTTGCACCCAATACCTCGGTGAATTTTCGTCCTTCCAAATAGCCGAATACCATACCCCATACCATGCCTAAGGGCAAGCCATTAAAAAACAGGAAAATGAGATTGTAGGGTGTAGGGGCAATAGCAAAAAATAACCATGAGATACTGGCAACAGTAACCATCAGGAGAATACCTTTTGCCCGGGCATGTGCACCTAATTCAGAGACAACTTTTATTCCAATAAACTTAGATAACATATAGCCCAACACTTGAGAGATCACCATCCAGACTTTAAAATCAGCACCCCAAAAACTCATATTCTCATACGTGGCCACGCCAAACGTTTTGCGTAGTGCAAAAATACAGGTGTATAAACAAAACGCAGAAAGAGATACGTATACGGAGAACCAAAAGCCATTGGTTTGCTCAAGCCATGTGGTGATATTGGATTTTTTAGTACTCAACGTGTTGTAGGATTAAGTTAGCTAGCTCATTGCTCTGAGTGTAAGATTAATAAACTTTTTGAACTGAATAGATTAAGTACACAATATTATTATGTAATCCATTATTATGGCGTAATAGTACAATTATGGACAATCATAATTTTCCCAATTTCAATACCTTTACTATTAAATAATTATTCATGAAACTAAAATTACTCTTAGCCACTTTGTTTCTTAGTCTATTTCATTTATTGGCTGCACAGCAAAAAAATAAAACGGAGAACGTAATTCTGATAACCTTAGATGGATTTCGCTGGCAAGAAGTTTTTAATGGTGCCGATTCATCTTTTATGCGACAACAAGCATATCTTAAGGATCCGAATATAAAGAGAAAATACTGGCGCGATGATAGGGACGAACGGAGAAAAGCGCTACTTCCTTTTTTTTGGAATACGCTGGTAACACAAGGTCAGTTGTACGGCAATAGAACGCTTGGAAGTAAAGTGAACGTAACTAATAATCAATTATTTTCTTATCCAGGCTATAGTGAGATTCTTACTGGTTTTGCCGATAATGAACGCATTCATTCCAATGACAAGATCTATAATCCTAATACCACGGTGTTGGAATATTTAGATAATCAACCCGCTTTTAAAGGGAAGGTGGCTGCCTTCACCTCTTGGGATGTTTTTCCATTTATTATTAATGACAAGCGGAGTGGGCTTTATGTAAGCACTGGAGTTGCAGAAGTTAAGGGTGCAAAGTTGACGGAAGCGGAGAAGATGCTGAACAAGATGGTTCTCAATCTTCCCAATCCATTAGGGGATATTCGATTGGATGCCTTTACGTTTTATTATGGTCTTGAGTATCTGAAAAAGAACAAGCCTCGGGTTCTTTATTTTGCATTCGATGAAACGGATGATTTTGCACATCAGGGTGAGTATGCAGCCTATTTGAACTCTGCCAACTATACTGATAAATTTATTTCAGAGTTGTGGACTTATCTTCAATCTGACCCAAAGTATAAAAACAAAACAACGGTAATTATTACCAGTGATCATGGGCGAGGAGATGATGCAGAAACGTGGAAGGACCATGGACAGGGAGTGCCTATAGCCGACCAAATCTGGTTAGCGGTTATTGGCCCGGATACACCACCCCTTGGTGAGATAAAAGGAGATTCGCAACTACATCAAAATCAAATAGCCAGTACGCTTGGGGCGTTGCTGGGCATTGAATATAAGAATGAGAAAAAGCCAGGGGCACCTATTTCATCCATCGTATATAAGTAGCTATCAAGCGGATGGCAACTCGCAAATAGAATTTATTGATCGTTTACCTTAACATCTTTAATTTTTGTAGGTAACCATACCTGCATTTCGTTTTGTCCCCGGTTTGCCCACGCATAGTAAGGGATGGCCGTAATTTTTTTAATTTCCGTTTTCACGGATAACCCATCGGGTTCAATCTGAACGGTTGGGGCTTCAAACTGAATGGTCGTTATTCCTTCCAGTAAATCTTTTTGAAAGCTGGTTTGAAAATTGGCCTGCTTGGGTAAGATTATATTCCACGCATTGCCATTATTGTCAGCACCCTCAACACAGTAAACCAAGGGACCTCGTTGCAAGGCCACACGACCTTCGTCTTGCTTAACTTCGGATCGCGATACAATTCTTTTTACCGCCATGGGCAAGTTCAATTCCAAAACATCGCCCTTTTTCCAATCCCGTTCAATAACCGCATAGCCATTTTCCATTTTGTAAACCACCACTTTCCCATTGAGTAACAATGTAAATTCAGTTTTGGATTTATCTTCAAACACAAACAAGTCCCCGGGCACCGCTTCCCCTTGTGCCCATCCAGGAATGCGAACATGCATGGCAAACTTTGTCTTATGACTAGGATCAATAGTAAGCTTTATCTTTCCATCCCATGGATAATTAGTTTGCTGTGTCAATGAAACATCCGTCTTACCAATTTTAGTTGTTGTGTTACTTCCAACAAAAAGATTTACCCAAATTCCCTGATTAGAAAACCCATAGATATAATCTCCTAAGGAAGAAACCAGGCGTGCAATGTTAGCTGGGCAACAGGCCGTACCAAACCATTCTCTTCGAAAATGTTGACCATTTGATGCAAGCGGGTTACCATAGAAGAATCGATCACCGGATAAAGAAAGTCCATCGCGGGCACCGTTGTATAGGCTTCGTTCGAGTACATCAATAAACTTGCTGTCACCCGTCATCAAATTCATGCGTTGATTCCAAAACACCATCCCCACTGAGGCGCAGGTTTCGCAATATGCCTGTTCGTTGGGAAGGTCAAAGTCTTTGCTAAATCCTTCGTTGTTCCCTGACGATCCTATGCCTCCGGTTACATACATGTTTCGGTAAACCACATCTTCCCAAACTGTTTTCATGGCATTCATATACCCTTCATCCCCGGTAAGGGCAGCAACATCGGCAGCACCGGTATATAAATACATGGCACGTACGGCATGGCCTGTTATTTCTTTTTGTTCGCGCACGGGCACCGCATCTTGGGCATAGGCTGTGTCTTTCCATTCTGTCCAGGTATAACCTTTAGCGTATTTATGACCACGTTCTTCTAATAGCCAGTAGGCGAGAGTCAGGTACTTTTTATTTTGTGTTGTGTTGTAAAGTTTAACGAGTGCAAGTTCAAGCTCCTGATGTCCGGTAACCCAGTGCCTTTTGCCAGGCTCAGAACCAAAGAGTGAATCAAAATGGTCAGCAAATTTTATGGCAACATCCAAAAGCTTTCGCTTACCCGTTACTTGATAATAAGCAACGGCCGCTTCAATCAGGTGACCACCGTTGTAGTCTTCGTGCATACTCATGTCACTCCAGCGTTCATCCATTTTGCCCAGGGTGTAATACGTGTTTATGTAACCATCTTCCTGTTGGGCCGCAGCAATTTTATCGATCCATTCATCCGCTTTCTTTTCCAGTTCCGGATTCGGATGATTTTTTAAAGAATAGGCAATGGCTTCCAAGGCTTTGAATACATCTGAGTCGTCATAGAAGATGCCTTCATGTTTTTCATTTTTTCCTCTGGCTACCTTTTCAAAATTCCGAATGCGTGGCGTTTTGATTTCGGTTTGATAGACACAAGCCTGTAATGTTGTAGTGGCCACTTTGTCCAACGTTGGCTTCCAGAAATCATCATTGATTGTAACCTTCGAAAAATTGATGGGTTCGAATTGACGGCTAGGGGTTTGGGCAATAGCAACAAGAGCGAGTAGACTAAATAAAAAAACGGGTATATATCTCATACGGATTGATTAAGATGCGTGAATTTTATTGTTGAACTATAATACTACTGAAACGGCCTAAAGAGTTTATGTAAACTTTTGTAATTTTAAGGATGAAGATAGTATTAATTTCTTTTGTTTTTATAGCCTTGAGCTGCGCAACCTCTCAGAACCAAACTACAAAAGAGGGATCGATAAACCGACCATCAACAAATCAAGTATCGGCAACAAATCCAAGTTTATCGCTAGCCGACTACCTAAAGAGAATTCCGGGCGTTCAAATTGTTGAGAGTGGTGGCGGAAATATTGAGGTTTTGGTTAGAGGAAATAACACCGTGAATGATCAGCGCGAACCTCTTTTTGTCATAAATGGGGTTAACGTTGGTTTTGGATATGAAAATGCCGCGCCTTTAGTTGCCGTAAGTGATATTGATTACGTTCGTGTTTTGAAGTCGGGTAGCGAAACGGCCCAGTACGGCATGCAGGGAACCAATGGAGTTATTTTGATAACAACAAAGAAGGGAAATAAGTAAAAATCAAATTCTTGTATAAAGACTTACAATCTGATTATCCTGCCTGTTTTAATAAGGTTTAGAACGGAAAAACAGAACTATTCAAGGTATTGATAAGTGATGTAAATTTTGTTTTGCCGTATGCGATTGGCTTGTGCTCTTTTAATCTCTTAGGAAACGAAACAGTGCTGCCAACGTAAAACTTATTAAGTTTCTTACTGAAGATGATGTAGCAGTATGATTCCAAGGTGGAGAGTGAAAAAATGGGCCCTCCCGATAGCTATCGGGAGGGCACGATCACTAAAATGAGTGGGCCCAGCTGGGCACGATCCAGCGACCCCTTGATTATGAGTCAAGTGCTCTAACCAGCTGAGCTATGGGCCCTCTTAGGGAGTCGAGTGCTCTAACCTCCCTTCCCGATAGCTATCGGGAAGGGAGAGCCAAGGGCTCTCATTATTCATAATAAAACTCCAATCGTTATCGGAGAGTCGAGAGCTATGAGCCCTCTTCAATATTTTAAAAACTTCCTGAATCGTTTTTCAGGATAGCGATCCCTTGATTATGAGTCAAGTGCTCTAACCAACTGTCCCGATAGCTATCGGAATGGGCCCTCTTTGAAATGGCTAACCAACTATATTTGAAGTCAGTTATTAATTGGGAGTGCAATTTTACATATTTGAACGTTAATACACAATCCGTTTGGCGCCTGCAGGAATTAAAAATATCATTTTCGATTTAGGGGGAGTAATAATCAACCTTTCGGTGGAAAAAACACATCAGGCTTTTGGCGCGCTTAGTGGAATGTCTGTAGAGGAGATTAAATCTATTGTCCATCAGGGTGCCTATTTTCATGATTATGAAAGAGGACTTATCTCTGATGCAGAATTCAGAATGCACTTGCGGCAATCGTTAAATTTACAAGTATCCGATGCCCAATTAGATGCCGCCTGGAATGCGATGTTACTGGACATACCGATGGAACGTATTGATTTACTGGTACGTTTGAAAGAGAAATTTTCAATTTATCTGCTAAGCAACACCAACAACATTCATCTCCAAAGCTTTAATGGTATCGTACAAAACCTTACGGGCCAATCGGCTATTGATAATTATTTTCACAGGACGTACTATTCGCACCTGCTTAAATTAAGCAAGCCCGATGTGGCCATTTATAACCATGTACTTTTGCAAAATAGTTTAGAGCCGGAATCAACAATTTTTTTAGATGATAACAAAGATAACCTGATAGGTGCAAACAAGGCTGGCATTAAAACGTTTCATGTTCAATATCCCGATCAGATTTTTTCACTTTTTCCATGAATTCGAAACTTAAGACAGCACTCATTCATTCTTCTTTATTTATTGTAACCTTCATCACCACCACGTTGGCGGGTGCCGAATGGACGCATGGTAAATCGGTTTTGGTTAGTGGATTTACCTGGCAGGATTTTTATTCTGGCCTTCCGTATTCAATTTGTTTCTTAAGTATTCTAACCGCCCACGAGTTTGGTCACTACTTTACGGCCATTTATTACCGCGTTCGTACTTCGTTACCGTATTACATTCCGCTGCCACCCATACCTATGATGTTAGGAACATTGGGTGCGCTCATCCGACTCAAGCAGCGGGTAAACTCCACACGCGAAAATTTTGATATTGGGATTGCAGGTCCACTGGCTGGGTTCGTTGTATCCCTTGGATTTTTATTTTATGGCTTTACCCATTTGCCACCGCCTGAATACATTTTTTCTATTCATCCTGAGTATGAACAATTTGGCCTTGACTATGCCAACTTTGTTTATGAGCCGGGATTCTTGCCGGAGGGATCATTGAATGTATACCTTGGAAAAAATTTATTGTTTCTTTTTTTTGAAAAGTATGTAGCCGATCCGGCACGGGTTCCCAATATTCACGAGATCATTCATTATCCATTTTTGTTTGCCGGATTTTTATCCTTGATTTTTACCAGCATCAATTTGTTTCCTATTGGCCAATTGGATGGGGGGCATGTACTTTATGGATTGGTGGGGCACGCGTGGCATAAAAGAATTGCGGCTGTTGTTTTTCTTGCTTTCTTGTTTTATGCAGGCCTGGGGTTTGTCCATCCCAAAGATGGCATGGATGTTCTCCTGTATAAAATTCCATTGTTCATTGGCTTTCTATATCTGGCTATGCGAGGCCTCGGATTATCCAATCGGGACACCTGGATGTATGCATTGGCACTATTTGCCACGCAATATATCATTGTAACAGTTTTTCCTGCCGCGCGAGGGTATTCAGGCTGGTTGCTTTTTGCCTTTATTATTGGACGGTTTGTTGGCATTCAACATCCGCCATCCGAAAACGAAGAGCCATTAAATCAGACCCGGGTTATTTTAGGTTGGATCGCGCTTATCATACTGATAATTTGTTTTGCGCCCAATCCACTTGAACTTGTTGAAATTATTGGGAGTTCGGATGTACAGAATAGCTAACAGGCTTTAGTTAATTTCATCAACTTTAACGAATAACAACCTTGGTGCTTTTCCAGTAGTTGTTATGTAACGTGCGTAAAAGATATAAGCCGGGTGTAGGATTACGGATCGAAATCCGGGTGCCATCATTAACCTGCTCGGTTTCAATGGGAACTATTCTTCCCGTTACATCAAATAGTTTTACGTCATGTGCAACCATTGAAGTATAAAACACGCCTTCACCAGGATTTGGATAAACAGACACAACGGGTTGTTCCATCACATTGGATATGGTGCCGCCATTCCCTTTACCAAAAATTGGCCGGATCATTAAACTCCCATTTAACAAAGTGTTCTGAACCCATGAGCCATTGATGTTTGAATAGATCCTGTCACCTGAATCGGTGTTCTTATCCAGTCCCACCGCGATAATGGCTGAAGAGGTTTGTTCCCATCCAATGTAGAACTTGTCCTTTACACCAATGGGCTCAACAAGTGGAATGCGCCAGAATTTGTTTTGCGTGTTTCGTTGAATGGGAATACTACCTTGAAAAAGTATATCGGAAACGCTGTTGGTAAGATCTTTCAGGATTTTAAATTGAATGATTTGACTGGATTCATCACCAAAGCGAGGAAAATAAATATCGACCGCTACGAGCGTATCTGAGGCATCCGTTCTCATCGTAAACTCATAGGCAAGTTGCGCCCCGGGTTGATTCAGTCCGGCACCATACTCTGCTTTGCCGTCATCATAAGCATAAAAATTAGAGAGCAAATAGGTAGCACTTAAACTATCATTATTTTTAAAGGTAATGGGATTAAATACATCAAAGTCATAATCTCCTTCTGTAGGAGTTTTAATTTTATCGTCTCCCGTATCGAATCCAACCGTTAACTTAATATGAATAGAATCAGCAGTGGCATCAAAGGTTAAAGGATCTGGAATAGTTTGCAGTGTTACAACACGATTTTGATTGAAGGTTAGTTCACTCCCGATGTTAACATTGATATCGAGCGGGGTTGTAAGTACAACCGGAGTATCAGTACCTTTTACCATCGTGATAATTGCCTCCGAACTATAACTCACCGGTTGTCCATTTCCAGCTACTTGATCTTGCCTCAAATTAGTAATGGATATAGATGGTTGGCTTAAGTTATCGATCGTGTTTGAAAAAAAATGGGTTACAGGCATAGATCGATAATCTGTGAAAAGCCCTGTGAGAGGCGTGGTAATAGCACGATCGGGAAACAATGGAAATACCGGACTGGTTTGTGATTTTCCATTGTTGATATAAATGTAATCTACCTGCCAGGTATCGTATGGGCCTGATAATCGGGCAAAGTTTTGAACGCGGAATTGAAAGTTATCAAAAAAATATTTACTGTCGGTAATTGGAATAGTGACGGCAACAAATTGTTCGCTGGATAAAGTACCATCGTTTTCTATCGACCATATTTCATCCCAGACGTTCATAGAATTTTTAAATGAAAGTGAAAGTTTGTCACCCGGATCAGGTGCTTCGCCATTTCCTTTAAACTCATAAAAAAATGTCATGGCAATGCTAGCTTGTTGAGCCGGATCAACCAGGTCCATGCGTATGGGTGCCGAAATCAATTTATCGGCATAACCTTTAGCGAGAATATCATTTACATTGTAGGGCTTTCCTAACGAATCGAGCCCATCGAACGTAGCAACATTGAGTGAAGGGGGATTGATTCCCATACCCTCATTAACCCACACAGATTGGCCGTACTGCCAAAGCGTGGGATCTGCATATCCATTACGGATGCTTGAAAAATCATCCCAGAAAGGAAGAGTAATTGGAGTTATATCCTGCGTGCGTGCGTTGTAATATTTAGACGCTGAAAATTCCTTTTGAATAGGCACCATCACAAACTGACAAACGCCACCAATGGAGAATGTTAAAAGCAGAATAGTGTAAACTATCCGATTCACAGGATTGATGTTAGTTGTTAGTTTCCTCCAGTTCTTCGCCATCCGTTTCTTCGTCTTCTGTTTCTTCAGGCTCAACAAAACCTTTAGGCCCTATCCACAAGTCAACGGGATCACCTACGCGCACGGAATCACCGGCTAATGGATATTGTTTATAAACGAATGGCTCCATGCCAGTAGTATCTATGCCTACCGGGATTTGAATAGTACCGAGGTGCAAGTTCCAACCCATAAGTTTAAACTTGGCTGTTTCGAGTGCGTCTCCCAAAAGGTTTCCAATTTTAAAATCGGCTGGTCCATTGCCATCGCCTACTACTAAATCGATGATGGCACCTTTGGTTATACGGGTACCGGGTTCAATTTTTTTTCCTTCGTACCGCATTTCCTTTACCAGATTTCGAAAGGGGCTGGGTTCATAATAAATGCGGCCTCGTTTTAGCTCAATGCTTTTTAAAACTACTTCGGCATTCACCAGAGATCGATCTACCAAATCGGGGATGGGTAAAGTAGGCGGGGTGATCCGATTGAGCGATACATAAATAACCCGGTTGATTTTTACCTGCGACCCAGCCTGTGGAAATTGCCGTAATACAGCTAAGGGCGGATACTCGGAGGAATAAGCAGAATCATTAACCGTATATCGAAGATCATGTTGTGTTAAAAATGTTTCCAGTTCTTCCAGATTCATGCCTTTGAGTTCGGGCACCGTAATGGACTCGCCATGATTTGTAACAGCCGGTAGATAGATATAAAAATATACGATGGCGATTATAAAAATTGTACTGAGTGTGATACCAAGACTAATCAGTAAACCACCTAACGAACTACTTTTAAAAAAACTAAACTTCATTTATTAAAAGTTTAAAGCTGATTGATAATCCCGCACAATGCGTTTCGACTTTTCATATCGGTGTGTTGCTAACTGTGCTAATCGGGAAATTAATTCTGTAAATGAAATGCCGCGCTCTTTCCACATCATCGGAAACATGCTGGAGTTGGTAAAGCCGGGTATCGTATTAATTTCGTTCACGTAAACATCTCCCTTTTCAGTGAGAAATAAATCTACTCGGGAGAAATCTTCGCATCCGAGTGCCTGATAGGCACGTATAGAGATTGACCTTATTTTTTCTGCACTTTCCGAATCCATTTTGGCTGGCACATCAATAGAAACAGCTGCCCCATCTACGTACTTGGCATCGAAAGTATAAAACTCATACTTGCTGCTGATAATAATTTCACCCGGCATGGAAGCCTGGGCCGGAGCATTGCCTAGTATGGCGCATTCAATCTCTCTTCCTGAAATAAACTCCTCAAACAAAACGCAATCATCGTAGCGATACGATTCTTTTAGGGCTTCTGTAAATTCTGCTTTCGTTTTTACTTTTGAAATGCCCACCGATGAACCCAGACTGGCGGCTTTCACCATGAAAGGCAAGCCTACTTCTTTTACGACCTCATCAAAAGTGAATTGTTTTTCATCTGAATAATAGGAGTAAATGAACTTGTTTACGGGCAGTCCTGCTTCCTTGAGCAGACGCTTGGCAACCAGTTTACTCATGGACATGGCCGAACCGGCTACACCAGTACCAATCATGGGCAGATCCATCGCTTTGAGTAACCCCTGGATGCTGCCATCTTCACCATCGGTTCCATGTAAAACCGGAAAGACAAGGTCAACGGAAAAAGATTTTCCGGATTCGGTAATGAATGTGGGATTAGCAGGATTTAAGTGCAGCGATAATTTTTCCCCGGCTTCAATCTCTTTGGTAATATCCTGAGTTTTATACCAGGTTCCTTGAAGCGAAATGCCAATGGGTATGGGCTCAAAAAGGTTCCGATCGATAAATTGAAAAATATTACGGGCCGAGTTAATAGACACTCCGTGCTCTACCGATCGGCCTCCGTATAGTATGGCGATTTTCTTTTTACTCATCCGTTAAATTAAAACCCAAAGATGTTCACGTTTAACTGGATTTCCACTATGAAAGTATGTAAAATCACACAAAATCCGATGGGATTTACCTAGGATCAGTTACTTCCGGTAAGAAACACTTTTGATGAGCCCACCTGATTTGCAAATTGAACCCAGATAATATAAATACCTGTGCCTTGCTGATGAATATCAAAGGTGTACGTTTGATTAAGCACATCATGCAATTGATCTTCCAACACGGGCTGACCAAGCATATTATAGATCTTTAAGAACACGGTTTCTTTTTGGGTAAGATTGAAAGTAAGCTTTACCTCGGAGCCAACCCCATAGACTTCGTATTGATTTTCAATAGAAACTGGGGATAGATCGTCATCGATATAAAATTCAACATCATCAATAAAAAGATTATTACCACTATCGGATGTTGCCACAAAGGCTATTCGAATGTTTTCTTTTCCTGCCAAAGCATTTAAATTAAGACTTCGTCTGTCCCAATCGTCATCTTTGGTTGGAATCCACGATTGACTTGTATTGGTAGTCGATAACAAGGATCCGGACTTATCATACAATACATTGGGATACGTTTGACCACAATCATCCGAGTAGAGAATTCGCAAACGCTCATCGCCCTGCGGCTGTGTAGCATAACTAATGTCAAAGAAAACACTGGCTTCATTTGAATTACTAAAATCAAGAACCGGACTTACAATCCACGATTCATCCCCGACAGCAACGCCACTGTAAGCCGGATAAGCAAGTGAGTATAACTTGTTTGTAGCAAAGGGGATCCACGTGGCATCATTGCCTTGACTAATTACCGGCCATTGATCCGTATAAAACTCATTAAAGTTTTGTCGCAACGGAATAGCATCCCTGTAATCGTTGTAGATGCTCTTCATAAAGATGCTGTTGTTGTTAACATTCGCATCAGGAAATCCACCCGGTTCGCTTATGGTCACAACGAGTGTACTGCTTGTACTGGTGAGCGGTATCGGATTCAACGTAAAGCTTTGTTCGCTTCCCGGAGCAATAGAAATATTGGAAATAGTTTGCTGAGGTTGTGTTTGGTTATTAACACTAGTTACAGCTTTAAACGAGGTAATAAGTGTGCTGCCCAAATTCTTTACCCGAATAACCGGGTTGGGATTAGCCAGACAGGTAACCGGACCTGGACTTACTATAGAAAGTATCGCCAGATCAATAAACTCGTCAGTAAGCACTACAACATTATCCAGGTAAACGTCATTGCCCCAACCGTTGGTTACCTCGAAGGCAATCTGAATCTTACTGCCAACGAAAGAATTAAGAGAAATGGTTTCAGTTGTCCACTGCGTTGCGTTGGGAACAAATTGACTCGTGGTTTGAGGTGCTGTGGCTAATGCAGGTCCCAATAGATTTAAAACTTCTGTGGACGTATTGTCAAAATCACAAACGGCAGAGACTAGCACTCGTAGGCGCTCTTGATTGTTGGTACTATACATGGCGTGGGCCCGATCAAATTTGAGAAGGGCCACAGACTCAGTAGTTAAATCGAGAACGGGTGTAATCAACCGATCAACGGCTCCCTGATTTTCATAGTCGTAGCAATTTACATACATCGCATTGCCATTACTCGAGGTATTTTTAATTGCCCATTGAATATTGTTGTCCGGATTGTTCCGACTCCAGTTTGCGGGAATGGAATTAAATACTTCGGTGATGGGTAAGGTACCACTGGCTGGGATCGTTGAACTAATAGTTAGGTAATCATTTGTTGTGCGCTCGTCCGTTCCACCATTAACCGATAGCACATCAAACTCATAATTTGCTGAACCCGAAGGTTGCGATACCGGATTAAAGGCTACGGTTGTTATCGCCAGATTGGTGAGATTCAATACCACGTCCTTGGTTTCAACAACAACGGCATTTACTTTAAGCTGAAGTTGCGCTGAAGTTGCAGTGGAAGTCCCTAAGTTTTGAATTTCCAGACTGGGGATAACCGATCCGCCACAAGAAGTAACTCCGGGTGAAAGGATTTTGCGAAGTGCAAGGTCGTTAGCCAAAGGAGGAGGCGATTCGTCACCAATAGAATTGCGTAAACTAAATCTGCGTGGGCTATTATCAAGTACAACAATTGCTCTTGAAAATTGCCCCTGTGTAAAGAGGTTCATGCACGCATCATCGGTGTAGTCCATGTAGTTCATGAACATATCATTCGAACTGCAGGACGCGCGCGGGTTGGTAGGGCACTGGCCAGAATAATCACCTGCCTGATTAGGCGTGTCATTTACGTAATCTGTTCCACTACACGAGGTTCCATCATCACCCCAGATGTGACGCAACCCAAAAAAATGCCCGGTCTCATGCGTAGCCGTTCTTCCATGGTCGTAATCAGTTAGGAGACTAAAACTGCCCAACCCTTCAAAGTTGGAACCGAAAGCTGCATAATGAACAATGGTGCCATCGGTGAGTCGATCGTCAGGTGAATTTTCTAAGCCTGGAAGATTTGAAACCGGAAGTTGTGCATACCCTAAAAACGTAGGCATGTTTATTACCCAGATATTATAATAATCTTCAGCTGGCCAATAGCTCAATGCTTTAAATACTGCATTATCGTTTATCGTCCATACCGACTTGGTTCCTTGTACGCGCTCAATGCCGGTGGTGGGAGCGCCATAAGGGTCTTGCTTTGCCAGAATAAATTCGATGTCCAGACTTCCGGCCGCACTTAGAAATTCGGCTGGCGTGTTACCTAAATCTGTATTTTGTCTTTTGAAATCTTTATTAAGAACATTGATTTGAGAAAGAATCTGATTATCCGAAATGTTTGTACCGGTACCAATGGCCTCCCCATTATGGATTACATGAATGACAACCGGAATTTCGTAGGTGGCACTGCCGGTACGCTGTTGTTTTAGTTGCTTGGTTGCGGATTGCGTTAACTTCTGATTAATCCAGTTCTCGAATTGAAGATTCTTTTCTTTATCAGGATTCTTTAGCTCTAAAAGTTTTTCATATTGTACGGTACCACATCGTTCCTGAGCTAGCAGCGATTGCGCTAATATCATGAGAAGTGAAGAAATAAAAAGTATCTTAAATCTCATGGTTTTATTAACTAGCGATACAACTTATGCAGCCGGTACGATTAAATCTGAAAAGCAAATAGGTTGTAACCTCAGGCCGTGGTTAAATTAACCATCTCAATCTTGGTGATTTCCGGAACAGCTCGTTTAACGGCCTCCTCAACACCTGCCTTAAACGTCATGGTAGACATAGGACAATTTCCACAAGCTCCAACGAATTCGAGTTTAAGAATATTGTTATCGGTCAGATCGAGCACCCGCACATTGCCACCATCAGCCTCCAGATACGGACGGATGCTATCCAACGCTGATTCAATACGATCTGTAATTGCTTCCTTATTCATCGTGGCTGGGTTGATCATGTATTTATTTCCACTCGTTTAGTTGATTCAAATTTAGCATTTCTAATGGCAACTTGTTGTGCCACCGCTGCGGCCAATTCGGTAAAGGCAACTGAAGTTGAGCCATCCTTCAGTGCAGCTGGCAAACCGCTATCTCCGCTTTCGCGGATGCTTTGCACCAATGGAATTTGTCCCAGGAATGGAACCTTATATTTCTCAGCCAGATTTTTGCCGCCATCCTTTCCAAAAATGTAATATTTATGGTCTGGTAATTCATCCGGAGTAAAGTAGGCCATGTTTTCAATAACACCGAGTATGGGTACATTGATTTGTGGCTGGCGAAACATCGCTAATCCTTTATTAGCATCGGCCAGCGCAACTTTTTGTGGCGTGGTAACTATTATGGCACCTGTAACGGGTACTGTTTGCACGAGTGTAAGATGAATATCGCTGGTACCGGGTGGCAAATCGATCAACAGATAATCAAGTTCACCCCAAATAGCATCACCAATAAATTGTTTTAGCGCAGAGGAAGCCATGGGTCCGCGCCACACCACAGCGCTATCAGCCGGTGTTAGAAATCCGATGGAAACTAACTTAACTCCGTATTGTTCAAGCGGAAGGATATAATTTTTTCCATCAATTACTTTTACCTCGGGTTGTTCGCGCTCGCAATTAAACATCACCGGAATAGAAGGACCATAAATATCTGCATCGATCAATCCTACTTTGGCACCAGTTTTTGCCAACGCTACGGCCAGATTACTGGTAACCGTTGATTTTCCCACGCCCCCTTTTCCGGATGCAATGGCAATAATATTTTTTACACCCGGAAGAATAGGAGCTTGATCGCGTACGCTGGTAACTGAAGATGACATCTTGATATTGATTTCAAACTCATCGCCAACCACCTGACCAACAGCCTCTT
>Ga0154020_10002901_pt1 | contig 20839 bp, 18 predicted proteins | sample Klosneuvirus_201_FD_109709 | JGI IMG/M metagenome (GOLD analysis project Ga0154020, IMG submission 109709) | Active sludge microbial communities from wastewater, Klosterneuburg, Austria - Klosneuvirus_20160825_MG | ecosystem: Engineered > WWTP > Aerobic digester > Activated sludge | place... | reverse complement strand
ATCATTCCCTCAGGATTACACCATTAAACCAGGAAGAAATGACAATCCATTAAACGGTGTTACTACTGCGGATATCGTTAAGATGCAAAAACATATATTAGGTGTTGAAACTTTAAATACACCTTATAAATTAATTGCAGCTGATGTTAATAAAACCAATTCAATAACGGCATCAGACATAGCGGAAACAAGAAAACTAATCCTTGGTGTAATTCCAAATTTCACTAAATCACCAAGCTGGATATTTATTCCAACAACTACAACTTTTGCTGATCCAAGATCACCTTGGAACTATACAACTGACAAAACAATGGGATTAAAAACACCATCTGATATAGCTAATTTTATAGCAGTAAAAGTGGGTGATGTGAACCATTCAGCAGCAGCAAATGCACAAGGAGGAGTACAAATAAGAACAAATGAGAATTTAACTTTTGAAGTTGAAGAAACATTTATGAAAGCTGGTGATACCTATAAAGTTGCATTCAGATCTAATGAATTCAATAATGTAAGTGGATACCAATTTACTATCAACTTTGATAAATTAGGATTATCATATGTTGGAATCGAAGCAGGTGAACTTCAATTAACCAATGAAAACTTTGGTTTAACCCAAGTTGAAAATGGATTGATCACTACCAGCTGGAACTCTAACCATGCTATATCAGTAGACAAAAAAGATGTGCTATTCACATTAGTATTCAAATCAAATCATAATGCAGCTCTTAGTAAATCATTGACCATATCAAGTGATATTACTTATGCAGAAGCATATGATGGTGCGCTTAATGCTCAAGGAGTGAATTTAGATGTTCGTAGCTCAAACGGAGTTACATCATCAGGTGTATTTGAATTGTATCAAAACTCACCTAACCCATTCCAACAAGCTACAGAGATTACCTTCAGATTACCTGAAGCATCTCCTGCTACATTGACGATCTATGATGTAACTGGTAAAGTTCATAGAATTTACAATGTTAAAGGACAAAAAGGATTAAATACAGTTAGTGTAAATCACAATGATTTATCTACTTCTGGAATGTTCTACTATCAATTAGATGCAGCTAATCAAACTGCAACTAAACGAATGATCATCCTGGAATAATGATTTAATTCAGAATATTTAGGTAAAAATAAATTATTATAGTTTTCAAAAAAAGCCTTGCTTAACGTAGCAAGGCTTTTTTAATTTTATACCAGCATCAAGATGAACTATTTTGTACTCACATTCAATTTTAATGAAACATTAAGTTAATTAACTTTAAAAATAATTTACAATGACCCCAAAAGAAAAACTATTGTCAGAATTAAAACACCAAACCTACGTAAGGCTTTTACCTTCCAATACACATGGAATAGGTGTTTTTGCCATACAAGACATCCCCAAAGGATGCAGGGATATGTTCATGGATGAAGAAGGTGACTGGATTAAGTTAACTTTTGCAGAAGTAAACGAGCTTCCTGATCCTAGTAAAAAATTAATTGAAAATTTCTGTCTGTTTGATGAAACCGATTATTTTGTACCTATAGAAGGATTTAAAAAAATGGACTTATCCTTGTATTTAAATCACTCAGATCAACCCAATCTTATTTCCATAGACGAAGGCCGATACTTTGAAACAACAAGAGATATTAAATCCGGGGAAGAATTATTTATTGACTATGGCACCATAGTCGATTCAAATGAATAGCTATAAAATATACTTAAATTAATGATATCACTTTTATCATCAATTTTAAGAACGAAAACAGTTAAGTAAAATTAAAAAAATTCCTTCTTTATTAAATTTATCAGGACTGGTGCGTCATACCGCTCATAAAGATGATGCCCATTTTCTATATTATTGTACCGTCCATGTGCTAATTTTTGTACCACACGCAAACATTCATTTTGCTCAACCATAACATCTTCACTACCACGACAAATTAATACTGGACATTCAATACGCTGAAAATCGTCATCACTAAGTCCTTTACCTTGACCCAGAGTATATAAAAATGAAGCGGTCTGTTGTACTACTTTTTTCCATAAATGTGCAGAATACCTATTTATTAAAATAGAAGCCAATTTTGGAACTTTAAGCTCAATTAATTCTGCATCCAATTTTAAAACTTCTGCCTTCGCAAATTTAGGAGTCCAATTGAGTTTTGTTCCTAAGGTAATAATACCTGAAACTTTAACGGGATATTGTGATGCAAATTTCATCGCAACATATCCACCCATACTATATCCAAAAATCTTAACACTTGGAATCTTGTTCTGCTTCAAAAAAAACTTAACATCTTCTACAAAAAGTTCCAGACTAAAATTTAAATCAAATGGCTCCCCATTATGACCTGAAAAATTCATACTCCATACTTGAAAATGCTCACTCAGCAGAGAACTGATATTCAGAAACTGATCTCTATTCCCCAATGCCCCATGCAGGAGTAACAAATTTGGTTTATCCATAATTAATTTCAGATTTTATGAAATTAAAAGAAGATATTAAAAAAACCATCAAGTTAACTTTCGGTGAATACATGATTCCCACAAAACAATGCCTTAATCCGCTAATTTTTGCTTTAATTCGTCAAAATAAAAACGATCAGTCAAATTGACTAAATTTTTATCTTTCGGATACAATAATTTAACATGATTCGAATACAATAAAGCATAATTCATACGATCCATTGTTTTCAATTCATTCATTATAAAAAGTGTTTTTGGAATATAGGAAATCTTAGGTAAACTAGTCTTGATATCATTCTGAATTCCACTTAATGTCTTCAAATAATCACCTTTGGCAGATAATATTAATCGATTTGAAGACTCTATCTCCTTAGTTGAATCTGAAACTACATTCCAATAATAGGACATTCCAACTTTGAAATATTTTTTTGGATTTAATAATTTAAATTTCTTTTGACTTGTTTTCTTTTGAAAAATCAAAGTTTTGGAAGCTTCATTATATACATTCAGTTGATACTGACAAGTATCACAAGCGTGTGACCAGGAAAATTCAATAGAATCTGCGTCAGAAGGATACACCCCTGAAAATGGAAATTCAAGTACTATAGAAGGCTCACCTCTGGATATTGCGTAAATACTATTTTTATAATTTTCTTTGGATTCAGATGATGGATGAACTTCAAAAAAACTTACAAAGTAATTTCCAAACTTCTCAACCAGTGAACTTTTGTCGGTTTTACTGCATAAGAGTGATCCTACTTCATAAACTCCTTCTTTGGCGATTTCGCAGACAGATCCATCAGATTTAACCAACTTTACTTGAGCATTTTTAGGTAAATGAAGTACATCCTTTCCATTTAACGGTCCATATACCAGGCTTTTTAAGGACTTGGCATCTTGTTTATTGCTGCCAACTTTTACGGGGCCGTTTATTAAAACTACGGCATACTCTTGCCCATAACCTGGCAACAAATATACTAGTGCAAAAACAGTTAATAATAATTTAATTTTCATTGCTAATGTTTAATGACTGAAATGTAAAGATAGATACACTTTTAGACTAATTGGTTATCATCTAAGTCAAAAAAAGCAGGGCTATTCGATTTGACAAAAGGACTATTAAATCAATCCAAATCTGAGCCCTCTTAATTAAGAAAAGCATCCAATTTTCTTTGAACATATGGTTTGAATTTGTGCTCATACAATTCAAATAACTCGTAAGACAATATTACTGTTGTAACGATAAATACAAAACCCAATTTAATACTAAAAGACAACAATAACAATACACATATCATCAACAATATAAAAAATTCCAATATTTGAATTAAACGAATAAAAGGCATCGATCTGAAAAAATTATGCCGCTCCATCCTCCTATACACAAAGTAGTTGAATAGATAAAGTAAAAATGAGTACAGATAGATCCGAAAATGGGAAACTTCACAAATAAAATCCCGATCTAAAATCATTGAAATAATGTTTGCATGGATTGTTACGCCATGCATATCAGGGATTGATCTACCAGTATACTCCTCATTTAAAGGAGTAAAATACCTATCCTTCATAGAAAGTGCTTGTTCTGTTTCGCCACAAAAACCTATAAGAACTATTTTATTTGCAAAATAAGTTGAATCATATTGCATGGTATCATTTAACAATTGATCAATGTGAATCATGTTGTAATGAACCACCCCATCGTGGTTAATTGGATAAGCCATAGAACTATAACCAGGCTGAACTCTTTTAAAATTAATCCATTCTTTCTCAATATGCCTTTTGTGAATAAATGGAAGTGCTGTTGAATCGTATAAAGCGGATAATTGCAGACCAAAAGAAAAATTTTCGGAACCGCCAACATGATGTACCGGCTCAAAGGCCCTTACCGAAAACCCATCATTGGTTCCCAAATTAACATAAGCCTCCGTTTTATCTTGAATAAAAAAATCATTAGAACCTAATGCTTTAAAACTATTATGAGAGCCCTTCTTTTCATAAAATATATATCCAAATACAATATTATTTGTCTTGCTTATTGCTTGTTGCAACATGCTATCCTCTTGAGTATTATACAATGTATCAAGAATTAAATCAATACCAATGGCAGCTGCTTTTCTGGAGTTGAGTATATCAATGGTTTTAGCCAATTTAGCTCGATCTGTAATCCCTGAATTTATGATTACAATTCGAGAATCAAAGGATACTTTTCGTTTATCTCTAAACTTAGAAAAGGCAACATCCATAATGTCATGGCTTTTGATGGCCTCGCTGAATGGGTCAATAAACAATTGATTGACAGGCAGATGATGCATTAAATAAACAAACAATAAACTAAATCCCGAATACGTCAAAGCATGTATCCAAGGATGATTCCTCCGTCGCAATAATTTCTGTAAAAAACCTTTAAGTTTATTATTCTTCAATCTGAGCTTCAAATTTATTTCACTTAATGACACTGTTTATATATACTTGCTCAGTGCCCAATCACCAAAATACAAGAGCAAAAGTAAAAACAAATGGGACTACAACAAAACAAACTTATCAGATTAGCCATAACTTTATTCTATTCTTTCTAAACTAAGGGGTATTATCATAATACGTATAATACCTGATTATTCCATTTAAAAATCCATTTCGAACTAAATAAGCGATGCCATCTTTGGCACAATGATACACTGATTCATCTTTTCCTAAATAACTACTAAAAATGGGATCTGTATTAAAATTGTATTTATTTGAAATATTAATCTTTTGAATGGTAATTGACTTTTCTTTGTTTTCAAAAAAAGTGTATATCATGGAATTCGGCAATATTCTCCGCTCTATCTGAAAAGAAGTATCTATAACCATCCATTCCATGGTAGAAGTCTTTGTCAATTTGACTTCAGTGTCCGGTATATCCACTAGTTTAAAGCCTGGAGTGTCGCATACACCAGAAGGCTTATAAGCAAACTCAAATTGGCCATTAGTAATAACATTCAAATTATATTTCGCCATATGAGATAAGTATGGATTATTTTGATTAGATATTAATTTCAAAATACTTTTAGCCTCTTCAATTTCGCCTTTTTTAAACAATAAAATGGCGTAGACGAATTTGATTTTTTGAAAGATCTCTGACTCCGGATTTGCTTTACATTGCGCTTTAAGATAAGAATCATAATATGCTTGTGCCGTATCCAACTTTCCTAGCAAAATGTCTATCGCAAATAAATTCAGATCACTCCAATAATACGTCGGATCTAGACGCTTGGTGATTTCAAAATATTCTTGTGCCTTCAGATAATACTTCCGCTGAATCAATAAATCAATAGGAGATAAAAAATCATCCCCCCTTCCCGTTTTTGGTTTTTTAATTCTCAAATTCCAATCCAATTCAAATGGAAAAAGAAGAGCGTCCCCTTGCAGTTTTCCCACATTCATGCCCAATAATACATAATTCACTCCTAAATTATTGAGAATTTCCTTTCCCTGATAAAATTTAGAAATATATTCTAAACACGGTATAGCTAATTTATAAGCCGAAATTTGAGTCAATCGATTAGCCAATTCGAACAACTCAATTAAATCATTGACCTGTTGTATAACTACTTGTGCGGATAATTTACGCTCTTGTTTGTTTGGGTAGGCTTTTATTAATTTATCATTAATGCCATAGACTTCATACATTCTATCAATTAGATCCGGCAAGATTTTGATCGACTTATATCCTGCCAAATAACTAATAAAAACACCTTGAATGTCAGCATCCCGCTCCATTTCCAATGATCCTTTAAAAGTTTTATCGTATGCAATAAAACTAGTTTTAGGTAGATCATTAGCAGTCTGAAGTGCATGGACTAATTCATGGGCCAGGATAAAAGACAATGCATCCAGGGAATCTTTACCAAAGGCAATACACAATTTATAGGCACTCAACTCTAATTGGATTGTATTTCTGCTTTTTATGTATACTGCAACATTCTTTTTGTTTTTTACCAGTTCAATCTTCGGTCTGGATGTATTAAAATGGCCATGAACTTGATATAATCTATCCAATACATATTGGGCAACATCGAGTTGTCCAGACCCAAAAACGAATTGAGGCAACATCAAAATGAGATAAAGAGATAAATTGCGAATGTATACCATTTGACAAAGTTAGAATATGATCTACTATAAATATCCAAAATGATTGCTTCGTTATCTCATTTAATAGAAATTTAAATTAATAATATACCTTAATATATATCATATTGTTTTTCAATAGTTTAAATATATAACAATAAATTAATCTTATATTATTTTGCTATTACAAATAAAAACCTCTAGATTGGTGGTAACTTTAGCTTGCAAAATGGTATATACTGATGAAAAATATTACAACCATGATAGATGACTCTGATTTATTGGAGTTATTACGTGTTGGTGATTCAAAGGGATTTAAAGAAATTCATTTGAAATCATTTAAATTGTTATCCAAATATGTAATAAATAATAGTGGAAACTTGGAAGATGCCGAAGATTTATTTCAGGATAGTCTGATTGCCCTTTTGAATAATATCAGAAAACCCGAATTCCAATTGAGTTCAAGTTTGCAGAATTATCTTCTATCCATTTCACGGAATTTATGGTTACGGGAATTGAAGAAAAATAAAATGAGACATGTTGAAAATTTGGATGGCATAACGGAACAATGGATGAACATTTCAGATGATGAGGTGGAGAGCATGGACTTGGAAAACAAAAGACAAGAAGACCTCTCTAAGCAATTTGCCCTATTGGGTAATGATTGTAAAACCTTGCTTACTGAATTCTATTATTATCAAAAATCTCTTGATGAGATTTCAAAAAAAATGAATTATACTTATGATTTTATCAAAGTAAAAAAGTTCAGATGCATGAAAGAACTTAAAAAAAACATGCTTTAATCATTATAAATACTAACTATGGAATCTATCGATTATAAAACCATACTTGAAAAACTAGGACCGGAAAAAAACTTTTCGAATCTTACTGAAGATGAATTATATGTTTATGATTTAATTAAAGCTATTAAGCATACCGCAGCATTAGAAGAAAAAAATAAAATTTCTCAAGCCATTAACCAATCACCAGACCATAGTAAAATCGGTACATCTTTTGACCCACCAGCCAATCCATCCATTTTTCCATTTAAATGGAAAATCTGGTATAATGTTGCAGCCAGCATTGCACTTATTATCATTACTTTTTTAATTCTTAGAACAAATTCGGCCGACCCTAATGAAATATTCACCTTGCACTTTAAGCCTGAAGCAGAATACATCATCAAAGCAAAAGAAAACCTATCGCAATATGGTATGATTGATCAACAAGCTGAATCAAGAGACTCCATATTAAAAGGACTTGAATTATACGAGACTAAAAATTACAAAGCAGCTATAGCTTTGCTTACAGACTATTCGATTCATTATCCTGAACAATACACGGCACGTTTCTATTTGGCACTTGCTCAAATGAATGAAAATCAATTTGAAGCAGCTGAAATTAATTTAGCCATATTAAACGACAATAATCAATTAGAATTTTTACATGAAGTAAAATGGAATTACGCCTTATGTCTTTTAAAAATCAATAATGGAATTCCGAAAGCAAAAATGATACTTCAGCAGTTAGTCCAATCTAATGGAAAGTATGCGCTACAAGCAACTGAAATCCTTAAATCATTATAACTATTTTACCAATTTAAAATTTCAGAATTCCATGTTTTCTTAACACTCAAGTTAAGATTAACTCGATCGACAAACAAAAATCATAAATTGAACTACCCTAAAATTCCAGTTGCCAAATGCCATTAGTAAAGGTTTAAATACATTTTATTTGGAGTTCTAAATATAGGATTCTGTTCCTGGATTCAAAAAAATTAAGATTAAAAGTTTGGAATCATACGAGAGATAATGCTAAAGTAAAAGGCATCTTTATTGATTTTGTATACGGATATTCAGACCATTGCCATTGTCTCGTTTCTCTAGGAGTTGATGAAACTATTCAGAAAGTTATGCAAATTATCGAAGGCGAATCATTCTATTGGATAAATAAAAATGGATTGACAAAACACAAATTTGAATGGCAGAATGTATACAATGCAGTATCAGTTTCTGAAACGATACTGTATAAGGTTAGAGCATATATCAAAAATCAGGAAGAACATCATCGCAAGAAAACATTTGTAGATGAATTTGATGAATTTATTAGCAGTAATGGATTTGAGAAATTTACCTCCATCTAAAGATGGCAGGAATTCATATAGAGACGATTTTTCTTTACAGAGGACGAGGTTCTTTCCGTTTCCAATTAAAGATTGAGTCATCATTTTAAATAGGAATGCGGTATCCTGTAAATAGGAATGCGGCTTTAGCCCATTCCTATTTTACCCAATAAAGAAATTGGCTTCTGCCAATTAAACCAATGTCAAGGATTAATCTGAACCATTCGTAATTCGCTCTATGATCAATCTGACATCATTTACAAATTAAACTAGATCTACACACATGGGCGAAGACAATAACATTAGAGGAATAGCGTGTTCTCAAGAACAATTGTCACATTGATAACGCATTACAGTCTCAATGTTGTCTCAATGCCAAATAAGATTACATCATAACTAACATATAACAATTTCAGCTAAAAATTCGTTTTATTTGTACAATTCCCTTCATGTTATATTTGCACAAATTACAAATATTTTTTATATATAAAACTAAATATGTCAATTATATATAAAATTTACAATTTTATCAGCTGGTCATCTGATCTAAGATATTATACCATCAATGCTAAAAATATCCCTCCTTGTATCCAAAATCATTTAGACCTAGATTAGTACTCCATTCAAGAAAAAATAAAATGAGATGAAAAACATGATGATATCCCCAATTATTGAAGTGGAAATGTTACTAAACATTTATAAGGATGCTGACGTATTGATTTTCGATGTAAGCAACAGTAAAAACGCTAAAGCGAACTACGATGCTGAACATATAGAAGGCGCCTTGTTTATTGATCTTAATACTCAATTAGCAGATATTAAAAGCGATGTTTCCATCGGGGGACGACATCCATTGCCAAAAATAGAAACCTTTGCAAAAACATTGACCGATTTAGGAATTTCAAAAGACAAGCATGTAATCATATACGACGACAACAATGGTTCAAATGCAGCTGCCAGATTTTGGTGGATGCTCAAGTCAGTGGGACATGATAAAGTTCAAGTTTTAAACGGTGGATTAAATCACGCTAAAAATGCAAATTTCCCCATGAGTTCAAAAGTAGAATATATTAATCGCACTTCTGAATCTTATCAAATAAGCAATTGGAATCTACCAACAATCGAAATTAACGAAGTAGAACGAATTTCTCATAATCTGAATTATTTGGTAGTTGATGTTCGAACCAAAGAACGGTATGAAGGAAAAAATGAACCTATTGATTTAATTGCAGGTCATATTCCATGCGCCATAAATATACCATTTATTGAAAATTTAGATGAAAACGGTTTATTTCTAAAACCTGATGCATTAAGAAAAATCTATGAACCGATTTTTAAAGAAATAAAAACTGAAAATATTATAGTCCATTGTGGTTCCGGTGTAACGGCTTGCCATACTTTACTTGCTTTAAATTATGCTGACATGGAAATACCAAAACTTTATGTTGGTTCGTGGAGTGAATGGAGCAGAAATAATAAAAAGATAGAAAAAACGAACATCTAACTTTAAGTTGTATAAAAAAGTCAACACATGTAAATGAAATGATGATTAAAAACTCAAATCAAAATTTAACAAAAAAGGTTTCCTTATCTATCAAAGATTCCAAAAAGCCAGACTTTAGTGATTACAAAGTCCTAAGCAATCAAATTGCAAAAAATGACTGAACCATTTCCGCTACTGCGAAATGAAGCTAGTAAGTGCTTCAAGTGAAGGAACCGCAAAAGCGGCAAATAGAATTTAATTCAATAGAAATGCTGCAAACTGCATTGGCAACTTAAAGGACACTCATCTACTTGATTTCTTCAGGCGAGTGTGTATTAAACGCGGAAGAGCTTCTGTGGTCTCAGCAACGGCCAGAAAGTTGACTGTAATAATTTGGACCAACTTGTCTCGGCTCGACGAGATGGTCACTAAAAAAATAAATATGACCCTCCTAAAGAATATTTCATACTTGATCAAAAAAGAAAATTGGGATTAGTAAGTCGAATTAATAAATCTATTGCTAAATTTGATCTAAAACCAGCCGATTTTGGATTTACAACTATTTAATTTTCAGATTAGGCTGGTGACGTTAGTCAGAATGCTAGTTTCGACGCAGCCAGACAGTGCACAACATAAAAAATACAAAATAGACAGGTAATATGCTTTTTAACTCATTAAGCTTTGCGATATTCTTACTGATTGTTTTTATATTCTACTGGTTTGCGACAAAAGGGAATTTTAAACTTCAGAATATTTTACTTTTAGTTTCAAGTTACTTTTTTTATGCTTGTTGGGATTGGCGGTTTATGTTTTTACTAATTTTCTCAACTTTATTGGACTATTTTACAGGTATTAAAATACACAAAGCTATAAACCAAAGAAAGAAATTGTTTTGGCTATGGCTAAGTATTGGAATCAACTTAGGTTTTCTTGGAGTTTTTAAATACTATAACTTTTTTGCAGAATCATTTGCTGATGGACTCTCTCTATTAGGATTTAAAGCAAATTTAAGTTCTTTACAAGTGATATTACCTGTTGGTATATCTTTTTATACTTTTCATGGTTTATCCTATGTTCTTGACCTCTATAAAAACAGAATAAAACCCGAAAGAAACATTATTGATTATTCCCTTTTCGTTAGTTTTTTTCCATTGCTAATAGCTGGACCAATAGAAAGAGCAACTCATCTTTTGCCTCAAATTGTTAAAAAAAGGGAGTTCAATTATTCAAAAGCAGTTGATGGCTTGCGACAAATATTGTGGGGGTTATTCAAAAAAATCGTCATAGCCGACAACAGTGCCGAATTTGCAAATACAATTTTCAATAATTCAGCGGACTATTCTGGAAGTACGCTTGTTTTGGGTGCATTATTTTTTACTTTCCAAATCTATTGTGACTTTTCAGGTTACTCCGATATTGCATTAGGTACAGCCCGACTTTTTGGCATAGAGCTTTTAAGGAACTTTGCATTTCCGTATTTCTCAAGAGACATTGCCGAATTCTGGAGACGATGGCACATTTCGCTATCCTCGTGGTTTAAAGATTACCTATACATTCCATTGGGCGGCAGCAAAGGCGGAATTTGGATGAAGATTCGGAATACCTTTATCATTTTTCTTGTAAGTGGTTTCTGGCACGGTGCGAATTGGACTTTTATTGTTTGGGGCTTTCTAAATGCTTTATATATAATGCCTTCTATTGTTTTCAATACGAATAGAGCTCATCTCGATATTGTTGCGAAAGGTAGATACCTACCAACAGTAAAGGAATTTTTGGCTATTGGCTTAACTTTTAGTTTGACTGTATTTGCTTGGATTTTCTTTCGTGCAGCTAGTGTTACTCATGCTTTTAGTTATATCTTTGAAATATTCTCCAGTTCATTGTTAACAATACCCGATTTTCCAGGGATTGGGAAAGCAGTGCCCATAGTTTTTCTTACAGGCATATTTTTAATCGTTGAATGGCTTGGGAGAGAACAACAATATGCAATTGCACAGTTAGGAATAAAATGGTTTATACTTGTAAGATGGGCGATGTATTACGCAATCATTTTAGCCATTTTCTTCTTTGCAGGTTCAGAACAACAATTTATTTATTTCCAATTTTAATCATTTATGAAAAGATTTATTTTTAAGATTTTTCTCTTTATAATGCCATTGATTCTATTGTATATTTTTGTTGAATATAAACTAAGAAATATAGAAAGCATTTATGAGCTAAAACGAAATGGGTTGATAGCCCAAAGCGATAGTATTGAAATATTAATTGTTGGTAATTCACATGCTTGCGATGGAATTAATCCACTTTACTTTAAGCAATCAGCATATAATTTAGCTTTTGGTTCACAAACGATATTATACGACAAACAATTAATTTTGAAGTATATAGGAATACTTAAAAATTTGAAATATGTAATAATTAGTTTAGACTATCCATCATTATATTGGGGTTTTTCAAAAGATAGAGATTTTTTTTATTACCATTATTACGGTATTAATATTAGAAACAAATCTTATTTTAAAGAGAACTTCTCTTATTTCTTTTATGTATACTCCCCGAAAACATCTGTTGAAATTTTAATGAATAATAATAAATTAAAATTAGTTGATGGTTGGACAGGTTATGATTCTACAAATTATTCACTCTTAACAGAAAAATTAGGTAAGAAAAGAGTTGAAAGTTTTAATGCGGATATTAAAAATAGTAGACAAACGAAAGAACACGAATATATTTGCTCAGAACTTGAATTGTTAATTGATTTTCTTAAACAAAAGGAAATAATTCCAATACTTATTACTGTTCCTTGTTATAAATATTATACAGTTAATCTTGATAGTAATATATTGGAAAGTAATTTACAATATATAAATAAGTTAAAAGAAAAATACAATTTAGTATATTTAAACTCACTAAATGATACATCTTTTAATGCATCAGATTTTTATAACAACGATCATCTGAATAAATATGGCGCTGAAAAATATTCAAAAAAACTTGAAAGTATGATAAATCAAAATAAATAAAGCACATGGTGGTAACATCAGCTATCCGCAAGCTCGGCATCAGAGGTTTTCGGTGTGTATCTTTCCGCTTGGGCTGCTTTTCGACTTAACAGGAAATCTCCCGCAATCCTCACCCGCTTGTAACTTCCTACATTGTGCCTCATGCTTAAAGAACGCTGAAAATTCAATATCTTTTAGAAATTAATAAGAAAAAATGGAAGAAAATAAAGATGATGAACATTTAGATAGTCCGACAAACAATCAATCGGAAAATCACCCTAACGAAGTTATCTCTGCAGGCGAAACAGAGGCAATTACCACAAACCAAGAAACAGAAGATATGGAAGTACATCATCATGCTCATCACGAAAGAAAGAAAAAATGGAAATCATATTTCTGGGAATTTTTAATGTTGTTCCTAGAGGTGTTTTGCAGCTTTTTTAGCGGAGTATCAGTTGGAGCATAAGATAGAAAAAAATCTAGAACTACAGTTTATAAAATCACTGACAACAGATTTGCAGGATGATGTAAAGAGCCTGAACGCTATAATAATGCAAGAACATCTGGGAATTAAAAGTCTGGATATCTTAATTGATTTACTCAACAATCCGAAGTTTGCAAAACAACATGGAGACAAACTATAATATATGGCATGGATTGGCCCGAGGACTATTCCTTTTGCAAATAGCAGTCGTACATTCGACCAGTTAAAAAAATCAGAAAACTTCAAGCGTACCAGGAAATCGGAAGTCTCTAATAATATTATAGTTTAATATAAGCAGTTTTCCTTGATAAGTCTTATTGAGGATAATTAAAATCATGAGTTTGATAATTTTAAACCCTTTGCTGCAAAAATTCTTGACCCTTTCATCTTAAGAAGACAGGAAGCCGACAATGGAAATATTGTTCGAAGTACTGACAATCCCTGTCTTAGAACCTACAATATTGAAATGCTAAATGAAATGAACTTTCATGCTTTGTACACGAATGGCACAAGACGGTCAAGATTATCATTTTTTGAAAAGTTGGATAAAAATGCTGAAGATTTAAACGCTGATTTGAAAAAAGAATACCACATAGAATATCAAACAAAAAGCACGAACGCATAGCATTAAGCCGTATATACAAAAGCCACACCAAGTCAAAGAAATGAATATCAAGAACCCAGATAAAAGATTAACAAAATAGGCTTCCTGATCAATCACTGATTATTTTGATACATTATTCCACATTTAGCAATACCATAAACAAATGCTTACTTGGTAAAAAAGCATGAAATCCTTTCTCTAAATACAAGGGTCATGTACCGGCTTTGTTCGACTTGACATCTAAGATTCACCGAGTAAAAAAAAATATCGGCAAAGGCTGTTGCATGCAAAATTTATTTTACAAGAATTTTATTTTAGGGGTCCGCATTACCCTTCCTTTGAGTTAGATAAAAATAAGCAAACCAAAAAATAAAAACAACTAAAATAATTCCAAATTAATCCATATCTTTCAATAACTTTTTAAAACGATAATCAACTGTTCAGCTATTTCATATTTGGACTAACAGTCTTGGTTTATATTGTACAAAGTCTTTTTGTTATTCAACCCTCTCCTTCTGGTAGTGATCAAAATTATGGTTGGGCTTCCTCTGCCCTTGTACTAATCATCGCTTATGGGCTTTGTAGTTTATTGCTAAATATAATCATTACCGCAAATAGTAGTTTTAATTGGATTTCACATGCTATCTTAACTCGAATGTCCTAGTTGCTATAATTTGGTTGGGCATGATGGCGGGTGCTATTTATTGCACGCTTAAACCAGAATATCATAAAATTTATCAATTAACTGGTTTTGCCAGCCAATTTTCCCATGTTATTTTCTATGGTGCCATTTGGCTGCCCATATTGATGCTCATTCCATATTACTTCTTATTAAAAGACTGGCAGTGCTCAATAACTCCCAATCTGGTTAAAATGATTTTAGTGATTGCTTCAGCTTTAGGTTTCTTGAAACTAACAACACCAAAACTAATATTAAAATCCTATAAAAAATTTGATGAAAAAGAATTGGCTTTCAACAAAGCCATGGACAACATAAATTCGTATTCAGCCGTCATGTCACTCTTATATTATACATGCAAGAGTTACGATGAACCAATACGCAATGCGGCTTTGACTAAAATAAAAGCCTGCAAAAGATTGGAAGAAGATTTGATAGACATTTTGGAGAAAGATAGAACCGCCTATGATGTGTTCAATTTTTTAGATGATAACAAAGTTGATCATCCTGAACGCTTTATTGAACCTATCATTAAAAATTTAACGAATATTAATAAAGAGATGCGTGAAAGTATAACAGACCCCTACAGTAGTATATATGATATAGATGTCTTACTCCGCGTCTTGGAGGGACAATTTAAAGACAGCACATCAAAATTCAAACCGCACATTCTAAAATTACAAGAAATTTTGGAAACACCCCTTGCAAAAAATCGCGTTTATGCAGATACAGAAAAAAGTAACCAAACACTATTTAAAAACCGAGAGGAAGTAAAAAATTGGTTAGCGAGACATTAATAAATCTACTTAACATAAACGATGACTTTTTATTCCAGGGTTAAAGTGAAATAACGATTTATTGAATTAGATTAAGCTCATGTTCAAAGGTTTTCCAAAAGATCCCCTATTCATTTAAAACATAGACATAAACGTTATTTTTTTAAATAAATATTGAAAATTTTAAAAGTTATGTGTTATTTTTAGGCATCACTTAGAATAGTACTTTAAAAACAACACTAATTTGGAATTAAAGCGTGAAATCCATATCCTTTATGCCAGTTTCGTTCATTTTGACATCGAAGATTCTCCGATGCAAAAATTAAAGAAATATCGGCAAAAGTTGAAGCATGCAAATTTATTTTCTAGGAGCTTGGTTTTAGGGGCCAGCATCAACTTTCCTTTGAGTTATCACTCAGTGACTAAAAATTATTTAAATTTATATCTTATTACATCTAAGAACCATTTTTATGAAATATAAAAGATTTATAATTGAAAATTACAAAGGAATTTCTAAGGCTATGGAAATTAATTTGGAAAATAATAATTTAGTTCCTATTATTGGCATCAATGAATGTGGAAAGACAACGATTCTCAATGCAATTTTTGCTTTTGATCATTATAATGATGAAGATAATGTCTTATACAATCATTTGAGTGATGTTGCAAATTTGTATAGTGATTCCCCCGAAATATGTAAAATATCAGCAATAATAGAACTAAAAAAAGAAAATTTAAAAGCGGTCTTAAAGTCAAAACTACAGTTTACAGATGCACAAGCAGATGATAATTTAAAAGAATTTCAAATCTCAAAGTTATACAATTTCTCCATTACTAGAAAAATGGAGTATATAGAGAACAAGTTAAGTATGACTTATGAGCTTAGCCCGAAATTAAATTTCAAAAATAGTCTCCATGAAAATGAGTTTTGTGAAGGATTGATTCATAAGTTGCCATATATATTATATTTTGATGAATTTAGAGAAAGATTTCCAGACCTTATTGAGATAAATTATGAAGAGGAGAAAAGTAAATGGCTAGATATCCTTGAGGAGCTTTTTATTAAGACAAATGAAAACTATTCAGTTTATAAATTAAAGGATCTAGAAGAAAGACGTAGAAAGTCAATCTTATCAGCAGTAAAGAGAAAATTAAATGAGACACTTACAAAACAATGGGCAAATTTTAGGTTGGAAAACAAAGAGTCTCTTGAAATTGATATAGATTTCATAACTGAAAATAAAATTGTCAAGGTAATTCAATCAGTAAATGATCAAAATGGTCGACAAATTGAGAAAAAAACCACTCAAGAAGTTGAAAAATATTACCTTAAATTTGATGTTGTTGAAATTGATGCAAAAGGAGATGAACACTATTTCTATGTTAGAGATAGAAGCAAAGGATTTTATTGGTTTTTCAATTTTGTTATGAAACTTGAATTTAATCCAGATGTGGCTGGTGATTACAATAATGCAATATATTTATTAGATGAGCCTGGCTCATATCTTCATCCATTCGCTTTAAGTAAGCTTTGCAAGAAATTAAAAAGTTTATCTGAGAATAACATTGTAATCTATTGCACACATTCCCATTATTTATTGAATCCAGAGATTATTCCAATTAACAAAGTAAATGTAGTTAGCAAGAATAGTCTAGGTCAAGTTCAATTAGAGCCATATTATCAGCACAAAAGCACTAGAACTAAAAGTATAAATACTGCTTTTCAAACCATACATGATGCACTATATATTAAACCATTTGACTTAGATTTGAACCATCGAAAAATTATTATTGTCGAAGGGATTTATGATTACTATGCATTTTCATTATTTAAAATTTCCGATAATATAGGTATATTACCAGAAAAAGGTGCTGATTCACTAATACAATTTATATCATTAATGATTGCGTTTGAAATTGAATTTAGAGTACTTTGGGATAATGATAAGGAAGGAAATTTAGGAAAAGAGAAGGCAGAAAGTTACTTTGGTACAGAAATATCTCAAAAACACTTTTTTACCTTAATAGCTGGCAAAAGAATCCTTCAAGATGTTTTTGAAGGTTCTGATCTGAAACAATTAAGGATACAACTAAAATTAGATGATTCTACATCATTTGAGAGGGTAATCACAAGTCTTTTTTATCACAAGAACAAACAATCATTAGTCCATAGTATTTCTCAAAAAACGAAAGATAATTTTTCTAATATTTTTAAGCATGTTGGATTTTAATGTTTATAAGAATTAATTTCAAAATAATTTGACTAATAATCAGAAATTAAATTATAAATTAAAATATTTTCACAATGATTTTTAAGAATGAGCAAATAAGCGAATCTCAAGCAAGGGAAAAGGCAAAGACAATGGCATTATATAAGAGAAAATTAATTGAAATAAAAGAACGAATCGAAATGGAGGTTCTCGAACAAACTCAAAAGTCCTTGAGTAAAGACAAAAGAAAAAGTGCTAGGTTAAAAGCAATAGAAAAGCATGGAAATCAAAATGGATTAAATATTATAAAAAAAGAAACTATTCTAAAAATTGTTAAAGTAAATTCACTAATATTAGATGCATACGATAATAAAATAGGCATACTTAAAAATGATATAATTAAAGTAACAAATCAAAAATTTTATTATTCTGTTTATACAACTGGTTTGCAAATGCTTTTAGAACTAATTAATATTGAAGAATCGAAATCTTCTTCTTTTGAATTTGAAAATATAGAATTTGGAATTCGTAATGATGTTGATGAAAAGATATATATAGGATTAAATGAAGCCAAAGAATCAAGAAATGCTAGTATTAATTTACTTCTTGACTTTGCTACTTTAGCCGCTATTGAAGCTTATGATACAAATAGTAGTATTAACTCTGTTTAACATTAAACTGGCGATCATGCTACTTACAGATTGTAATTTTTACTTTTGGCTTATAATGCAAAAACAATTTTTACCTTTTAACTTCCAGCGAAGTGGAGGCACAACGCAAGTAATTTAACGTTATGGGTTAATTTAAAAACACCAATATAAATTAAATGGAAATACCAAAATTTGACGAAACCTTTATTCCAATTCTTGAAATTCTTAAGACTGGAAAAGTGTATAAAGCAAGAGAACTAATTGAAGAAGTTAGAACTAAATACTATTCAGGATTAACTGAAGAACAACTAAAACAAAAAACTAAATCTGGTGATTTGCTTATAGACAATAGAATCGCATGGGGAAAGTCCTATTTAAAGAAAGGAGGATATGTATCTTTTCCTGAACGCGGGCTTGTTCAGATAACTGAACGTGGTAAAAATCATTCATCAAATTTATCAGTAAGAGATTTAGAAAATGAAAGCACTTTATTTGATTTTTACAAACAAGAACAGCAAAATGGTATTGAAGAAAATAAAATTGTAATTTCTTCTCCTCAAGATTTAATTGATGAAGGCTTTAACAGAATAGAAAGCGATGTTAAAAACGAACTTCTTCTAAAACCTAAGAAAATAGACCCGTATTTTTTTGAAAAGGTAGTTCTAAAACTGCTAAATAAAATGGGATATGGAGAATTTATTGAAACCTCAAAATCTGGTGACGGAGGAATTGATGGAATTATAAATGAAGACAAACTTGGGTTAGATAAGATTTATATTCAAGCTAAACGATTTAATGAAGGAAAGGTTAGAGAGAAAGACATTAGAAATTTTATTGGTGCTATGAGTGGTGATACTAACAAAGGTGTATTTGTTACAACTTCTGAATTTGATGCAAAAGCGGTGGAAAAAGCTCGTTCCGCTCATCATAACATAATATGTATTGATGGCAAAAAATTAGTTACACTAATGTATGAGTTTAATGTAGGAATTCAGATAAAGACAAACTATGAAATCAAGCAAGTAGATGAGGACTTTTTTGATGAACAATAAAAACTGTTCCTAACAACTTTGTATTCCCAATCAAATATCCGAGTCAATCTGTTGGGTTTCAGACTGGTTTATTTATAATAACCCTTCTACTACAAGCCCCTAATTCAAATACTTACTTTTCAATTCAATATATTTTGAGTTCGAAATGAAAGACTTTAACTCAGGTTCTTCTTCGATTAATTTAAAATCTCTAAAACCTTTTTTTATTTCTGATTCCAAAAGTTCGAAAGCTTTGGTCTCCTCACCTTGAGCCATATGAATACACAATGCAGCATTGATGTATTTAGTCACATCATTGGGATAAAGCAGTTTATATTCTTTGATGATTTTTTCAGCCTCAATATAATCTTTCTCTAAATAATACATAAAGCAAAGGTTGATTCTTGAATCCTTTTCGGAAGGATCTAATTGAATCGTTTTAGCATATTCTACCTTCGCTTTACTATACTCTTTATTCAATTCATAAGCTGCTGCTAAATTGAGGTGGGCCAACGGAGATTCAGGATCAATTCTTATAGCTTCAATTCCAAATTCAATGGCTTTAGATGGCGAATCTAAATCATAATAAATGGCAGCAAGATTAGCAATTGGAAAGACCCATTTAGGCGAACACAAATGAGCTTTGTTAAAATACACTATGGACTTGGCATAATTTTTTGTTCTTCGTTCCAATAGTCCAAGTTCATTATATGCATAAGCAGCATTAGAATCTAGTGCTATAACTTTAAATTGTTCCACGAATGCTTTTTTATATAACAAAGTATCTTTTTTGCGCTCACCTGCCAATCGCAAGTTTAATCCTGAAAAATAATGCGCTCTCGCATTAATGTCCTTATATAAAAAATGAGATTCACCCAATAATTCAGCGGCTTTATTCAAATAAACTGGAAATTTTTCATACCGATCATCAAAATTCCAACGTTTTTTTAATTCTTTAGGATCTGCTTTTAAGTAATCATTTATAGCTTGTTGGGCTTCATCTTGAAATGCTGCAGCTAACTTGCTTTTCATAGCTGCCCACTCATTCGCTAATGATTTATCATCTTTAAGTTGTTGATACAAACTCCAGGCTGAATTATCTTCGGGGTATAATAATCGTCCACTTTCTATCGCTTTATTAAATTGATCCAATTTAGCATTAACAATAGGTGGTACCGTATTTTTATCATTAGCAAGTGGAGGATCAACTTTTGAAGCTACTGATAATTTATCATCATT
>Ga0154020_10002900_pt1 | contig 20843 bp, 13 predicted proteins | sample Klosneuvirus_201_FD_109709 | JGI IMG/M metagenome (GOLD analysis project Ga0154020, IMG submission 109709) | Active sludge microbial communities from wastewater, Klosterneuburg, Austria - Klosneuvirus_20160825_MG | ecosystem: Engineered > WWTP > Aerobic digester > Activated sludge | place... | reverse complement strand
CCCGAAACGTGCCATGGGTATCAACTGTTTCATGAGGGCCTGGTCCAGGTCCTTGGTCATGTCACTTTCTATGAAGCCCGGTGCTATGGCGTTCACCGTAATGTTCCGCTTGGCCACTTCTTGCGCAAGGGAACGTGTGGCACCAATGATCCCGGCCTTGGCCGCACTGTAGTTGGTCTGGCCCGGTACACCCTTGGTCCCGCTCAGCGATACCACGTTGATGATGCGACCATAACGTTGGCGAACGAGGCCCTGCAGTACAGCGGTGGTCACGTTGAAGAAGCCGTTCAAATGCGTGTTGATCACCGTGTGCCATTGCTCGGGTTGCATGAACACCAAGAGGTTGTCCCGTGTGATCCCAGCGTTGTTCACCAATACTTCCAAACGCGCGTCAGGAAAGGCTTTTCGCCATGCTTCAATGCCTTCAGTGACCAATGCCGCATCCTTCACATCGAAAGGAGCGAGGTGTACCTGTACTCCAAGTTCCTTCAACGCCTTGGCGGTTTGTTCAGCCGCTTCGGTGTTGCTCGCATAGTTCAACACGATGTTGAGCCCATGCTTCCGGGCCAACTCCATGGCAATGGCACGACCGATCCCCCGGGATCCACCAGTGACCAACGCCCACTTTTCGATCTTTACTTCCGCCATGTGGATAAAGGTCTGAAGATCAAGCGTTCCACGGCCTCAATGGCCACTGCAGGTTGGGTGGAACTGTTCACGGCAGGACTCGCTGCCCTAACAGAATCGTAGAAAGCCTTGCCACCTTTGGAGAGCTTGTCGCCCGCCTTACTTATGTCAACCGCTTGTGCAACGGCGAGTGCCTCGATGGCCATGACGCGATCGGTGTTGTTCAGAACGCGGGCCGTTGCGTTAGCTGCATTCGTACCCATGCTCACAACGTCCTGATTATCGTTATTGTTCGGTATGCTGTGGATGTACAGCGAGGTGGAAAGCGCTTGGTTCTCTGCAGTCGTACTTGTGGCCGTGAATTGCATACCCTGCATTCCCAATGTTATCCCCGGCCGTTCCATGTTGAGGAAAGCGGGAAAGCGCTGGTTCACCTTATCGTTCATCAAGAAGTTCAGCTGGCGTTCGCTCAGCATGCACATCTTCACTACGGCCAATCGCAATTTGTCCATCTCCAAGGCCACTTGGTCGCCATGGAAATTGCCACCGTGAAATACGCCATGGTCCGCTACTGTCAACGGGTTGTCATCCACCGAATGCAATTCATCCAACAGCACTTTTTCGGCGTTGCGGATGGTGTCCAGCACAGGCCCTAGGATCTGTGGGATACAACGGATGCTGTAGTGTTCTTGAACGAGTTCGGTGAACACGCCATTGGCATTTACCTCTTCCTTGCCAGCGTACAAATGACCACTGCGGTCGCGGGTGAGCTTGGATCCTGCGATGTTGGCCCGCATTCGTTCGGCCACTTCGCGCTGGCCCGCATGTCGTTTGGCGCCGTTCAAGGTCTCGCTCAGGTGATCGTCCCACGAGCAAAGCACCTCCGTAAGCAACGAGCCCATAGCGATGGAATGGTCCAACAACCGGTAGGTGTGGTGTACGTTCAAAAGGCCGATCCCCGTCATGCACGCCGTGCCGTTGAGTATCGCTAAGCCATCACGCAGCCCAAGCTCGATCGGGGATACACCTGCCGCTTTCAGGATAGCTGACATGCTGTCCTTCTTGCCTTGATAGGTTCCAGTGCCTTCGCCGATCAGCCCGAGGCCTAAGTGTGCTTGTTGTACCAGATCGCCGCTTGCACCAACACCACCCAATTCAGGCACTGTAGGGCAAACGCCGGTGTTCAAATAGTTCGTAAGGCCATCCAGCACTCCACGAGTTACCGCAGACCCCCCTTTCAAGAAGGTGACCGCGCGTACCAAGAGCATCGCACGGATAGCCTCATCCGGAAGATCGGCACCCGCTCCAGAAGCATGGCTGCGTACCAAGTTGTACTGCAACGAACGACGATCCGCTTCAGGAATGGCTACCTGGGCCATAGGCCCAAAACCGGTATTGATCCCATAGATCACCTTGCCGTTTGCGTACTCGCTCAAATAGGCATGTGAACGGTCGGCCAATTCCAGATCCGCAGCGCTGGGGCTGAAACGCGCTCCGCCCAAGACAATGGAGATGAAGCCACTAAGGTCCATTTCGGAAGCGGTGATGGTTTTAGGGGACGGCAACTTTTTAGGGATAAGGGCCGCGAAGATAGTGGACGGGGTGGAAGTCGGGTGTGTTCTTCCATGGGCTGATATGACCACGGTCTCTCGTGTTCCGATCCGACCGAACTTCATTTTGCCACACAGGATCACGGGAAGATGGTGCAGCGCGCTAGAACTATCCGCCACACCCGTTAAGTTTACCGCCGATGCGGCACGACTGTAGGGTATGGGCGAACTTGTAGCTTGGGTCTATGACCATACGAAGCGAGGTCGCTGGCTTTGGATCGTAGCGCTGGTGGCGGTCTTGGGCGTTTCATTGTGGTCTGCTTCCCGCGCACGCTTCAGCCAGGACCTTTTCGATGCATTGCCCCACGAACGTGCGCTGGACCAGTACCGTGCACTATTGGATGCTGCCGGGAGCACCGGGCGCATGGTGGTCGGTTTTCGGGCTGAAGGGTCCACTGATATCGATAGCCTTTCCGTTAGTGCTGAACGTTTTGTGGAGGCCATCCGAACCGACCTTCCCGATCTGGTGGATAGTGTTTTCTTCCAACCGGACCCGGCCATTTTCCAGTCGGCTATTTCCGACGTGCTGAAGAATTTGCCGTTGTATGCGGATAGTGCCTTGTTGCAGCAAGTGGCCAGTATGGACAGCCTCGCGCTGCAGAAGGTCGTTGCGGACTTGCGGAATGAGTTGACCAGACCCGGCGCCGAGCTGGATGCCGAGCGAATGGCCTTGGATCCCTTGGGCTTGGCAGCACCCGTATTGGCGCGCACCATGGCCTCCGCGGAACTTGCAGGCGTGCAACTGATCAACGGTGGTTTGTTCTCCCAGGACAGTTCCATGGCTATTGTGGTGCTCTCCCCGAATGCCGCTGGTGCGGAGAACGGTGAATGGCTGATGCGCAAGGTGAATGATGCGATCACCCGCAGTAAAGCGATCGGGACCACAGGGGCAGCGTTCGGTGGTGTGCCCATGGCCGTGGCGAATGCCGATCGGATCGCTACGGATGCAAAGTCTACCAGCATCGTTGCACTTATCCTGATCATCGGGTTGTTGATCTGGCGTTACCGCAGCGTAAGTGTTCCCTTGCTGTTCCTGGTACCACCTGTTGTTGGTTTCGCGATCGGTCTAGGAGCCATTGCCACCGTTCGGCCTGTGATATCCGCTTTGTCCTTGGGGGCGAGCGCCGCATTGCTGGGTATTGCGCTGGACTACTGCTTCCACTTCTTCACCCATCTACGGCACACCGGTAATGTGCGGGCCACCTTGAAGGATGTGGCTGGCCCCATGCTATTGGGCTGCTTTACAACGTCACTGGCCTTCGCCGCTCTTTCTTTCGTTGGAAGCCGCGTTTTGGCCGATCTAGGGTTCATCGCGGCCTTCATGCTTGTTGCTGCTGCACTGACCGTTTTGCTGGTGCTCCCGCATTTCGTGGTGGTGCCGGAGCGCTCAGCGGTGGAAGAGCCGCCCAGCTTGGATCGAAAGCGCGGTGGTGCGTTCTGGCGACTGACCTTCTTGCTGGTGGTGACCGTGGCGCTGATCCCATTCATAAGCAAGGTGAGCTACGATAACGACCCTGAACATTTGAGTTGGATATCTGCCCCCATGCAAGCGGTCCGCAACACCTTGGAAGGTGATACGGCCCGCGCGGTTCCCGTTTTCTGGGCAGGAGTGGGGGCCACTGAAGAAGAAGCCAGACAAGCCTTGGAACTTGCGGTGGAACAAGTTCGGAATGATCCTAGTGCGGACCCATTGCTGAAAAGTGCAATGCCAATTGACCTGTGGCCTTCCCAACAGCGAACGGAAGCGCGGGTAGTACGTTGGAATTCCGTTTTTCCACTGGCAGAACATGACCGGTTCACCAATTGGTTCCGCAGCGCTGCTGTTTCAAACGGTTTTACTGCGGATGCCTTCGACCCGTTCCTGGATCAACTGCAATTCGACACTGCGCCCGAAATTACCGAAGCAGTGCGGGCAATAAGTGGCGAAGTAGTGGCCCATGTAAATAACGAAGTGATCATTGCCGGCCGGTTGATGGTGCCGCCCCATGCCATTGCGGACCTGGAACAAACCGTTCTGGAAGACCAACGCTCAGTGGTCCTTCATCGGGGCATGCTCAATGCCCGTATCCAAGAACTGGTGGGCAGCGATCTGTCGAATATCCTCTGGCGCACATCGCTCATCGTTTTCCTCGCACTGCTTATCACCTATGGCCGGATCGAATTGACCTTGCTCACCTTTTTGCCCATGGCGTTAGGTTGGGTGTGGATCCTAGGGATCTGCGGCCTGTTCGGGATCCAATTCAACTTGGTGAACATCCTTGTTTGCACTTTCGTTTTCGGCTTGGGAGATGACTACTGCATCTTCACCACGGAAGGCTTGCTCGAACGATATCGGACCGGTACGGACAACTCCCGCTCGTTCCGTGATGCGGTGATCCTTTCCGGTATAACCACCATAGTGGGCACCGGTGTACTGCTCTTTGCCGAACATCCAGCGTTGCGGTCCATTGCGGTGTTGAGCGTTACCGGAATGGTGGCTCTACTGACCATTTCACTCACCGTACAACCCGTGTTGTTCCGGTTGTTCATCGGAGATCGTGCTGCCTCGGGCAGACAGCCCTTCACCTTGTTCTCGTTCCTTATTTCCGCCTTCGCGTTCCTGTACTTCTTGTTGGGATGCATTCTCCTCGCATTCTACTGGCTGGTCCTGCTAGTGATCCCCGCACCGAAACCCATAAAGCAACAATGGCTTCGCAATATGGTGCGACTTTTCACCGGGTCGCTTGTTTACGCAATGGCGAATACGAAGAAGGACATCGAAGGCTTCCGCAAGCAAATAGCTGACAGACCAGCGATCGTGATCGCCAACCATGCCTCCTTCGTGGATATCCTCGCCATGCTCATGATCTCGTCCAAGGTGGTGATGATGACCAATCGTTGGGTGTGGAACAGTCCGTTCTTCGGCAGGGTGGTGCGCTATGCTGGCTATCTCCGCACAGAAGATGGGGTTGAAGTGAACACCGAACGTGCGCGTGAGGCCATGGCACAAGGACTTTCCGTGATCATCTTCCCCGAAGGGACACGTTCCATTGATGGCGCTATCGGTCGCTTCCACAAAGGTGCCTTCCATATCGCAGAGGCTTTGAACGTTCCGGTGATCCCCGTTGTTCTACACGGTATCGGGACGGCAATGAGCAAGAACGATGCTTTGTTGAAGAACGCCCTTATCACCATGCGCACCTTGCCGTCCATAGAACCGGGAGATCCTCGATTCGGTACAGGCGATCGCGAGCGTACAAAGAAGATCGCCACTTGGTACAAGGAACAGTATGAAGCGATCCGAAGCACGCGTGAAACACCGCGGTGGTTCCATGAGCGGCTGGTCCGCAACTTCATCTACAAAGGCCCGGTGTTGGAGTGGTATACCCGCATTAAATTGAAGATGGATACCGGTTTGCACGAATTGTTGCATGCTCGAATACCAAAGGATGCGCACGTAGTGGATCTCGGTAGCGGACACGGAATGGTCTCCCTGTTGCTCAGTTGGAGCGCAAAGGATCGCATCTTGCAAGGGTTCGAACGCGATGCCGGAAAAGTGGCGATCGCCGATCATGTTTATGGCAAGGGAGCGGGTACCACGTTCACCGTTGCGGATCTGGAGGATCTGACCCCGCCACCAGCGGATGTCTACATCTTGAAGGATGTCTTGCACTACCTTACATTGGCGAAGCAACGCGAATTGCTTTTAGAGTGCGCGAACGGACTTTCATCCGAAGGCGCGATCTTCGTGCGCGATGGTTTCGCAACCAACGATGATCGGCATGAGCGGACCAAGTGGACAGAGCGACTTTCCATAGGTCTAGGATTCAACAAGGCAAAAGGTGAATTGGAATTCATGAAGAAGGAAACAATTATTGCGATCGCCGAAGAAGCAGGCCTGCGCGTTGAATGGGCCTTACGCGAGGCACGTACCTCCAATGAACTGGTGATCCTGCATAAACCCGGAATATGCAGTTGAATTTCTACTACGGCCAAAAATCGATGAGGCAGCATGCGCTTCGCACACTTTCCTCTCGGCAGAATAGCTTGGGCTATTTCTTCTCGACGAAAGTGTTGCTGCCATTGCGCTTTTCGCCCTCGCAACGAACTCAACTGCATAATCCGGGATAAGGGAAATGAGCGATCGTGAATTTGATGTCGTGATCATCGGTGCCGGGCTAGGCGGTTTGGAGAGCGCGATCATCTTAGCACGTGAAGGCTACAAAGTGTGCGTGCTGGAAAAGAACCACCAACTCGGTGGAAGCCTGCAGGTCTTCAGCCGCGACAAAACGATCTTCGATACCGGCGTGCATTATATCGGGGGGCTATGTCCTGGACAGAACCTGCACACCTACTTGAACTACTTCGGCATAATGGATAAGCTGAAGTTGCACCGCATGGACATGGACGGTTTCGACCGGATAGAGCTGCCCGGAGATCCCAAACAATATGCCTACGCGCAAGGATACGAGAACTTCGTGGAGCGGTTGGTGCAGGATTTCCCCGCAGAACGTCCAGCGATCCAAAAGTTCTGCGACCTGATCCGTGAAGTATGCGAACGTTTCCCGCTCTATCGCGTCCGGTACGATGAAAGGCCGGATTGGATGAACGATGAGCTGAACTGGAATGCCAAGGACGTGATCGCTTCATTGACCGATAACCTGACCTTGCGCAACGTGTTGGGCGGTAGCAATCCATTGTACGCCGGGGACCATCGTTCTCCGTTCTATGTGCATGCCTTGGTGGTGAACACCTACATCGAAAGCTCTTGGCGCTGTATTGATGGGGGGTCGCAGTTCGCCAAACACCTCGCCTCGAATGCACGAAAGGAAGGTGCGGTGATCCATTCACGCAAGAACGTTGTCGGTTTCGACATGGGTCCTAACGGTGTAGAAGCCGTTCGTACCGCTGATGGCGATGTCTACCGCTGCAAACACTGCATCGCCAACATTCACCCTTCCTTGGTGTTGGATATGGTGGGTGAAGGACAATTGCGCCCAGCCTACACAAAACGCATACGCTCGTTGGAAGAGACCATTTCCTCGTTCACCCTGCACTTGGTGATGAAGCCACACGCCTTCCCTTACTTGGACCATAACATCTATCATTCTTTCGTGGACAATGTGTGGGATGGAGTGGACAAGTCCAGCTCGCCGTGGCCTTCAGGATACATGTTCACCACACCTATGTCCTCCAAGGCAGAAGGTTACGCCGATGCGATCACGATCATGACCTACATGCGGTTTTCCGAATGGGAGCAATGGGCAGGGTCAGCAAGCACGATCGCCGAGCCCGGCGAACGCGGCGCTGGTTATGAAGAGTTCAAGCAGAAGAAGGAACGCGAACTGCTAGCGGTGGTGGAGAAGCGATTCCCCGGTCTTTCCCAAGGGGTGGTGGCCATGCACAGCAGCACACCGATCACTTTCAGGGATTACATCGGATCGCCGACCGGCTCCATGTACGGGATCCACAAGAACAGCGCTGATCCCATGCGCACCTTCATTGCACCACGGACCAAGGTCCCGAACTTGCTTCTCACAGGTCAGAACCTGAACCTTCACGGTTTGCTCGGTGTTACGGTAAGCGCCGTTTCCACCTGCAGTGAACTGGTCGGGAAACGCTACTTGGTGGACCGGATCACTTCCGCATCCTGACCTTCTTCGATCCGTATGGAATGGGCCAATGCCTTGATCAATCGGTCATGCTTGGTCACGTAGGGATTCGACTGGTCCCACACATAGCCCGCAAGAACGGAAATGATCCGCTCCTTGTGTGACTGCTCAACCTTGTTCGCGAAGAACACATCCTGTAGGTCGCCCGAGTACCAGTCGTCAATGTAGCTGCGGAACACATCCGCTCCTTTCTTGATGTGGGCCTCGTAGTCAACCTTCCAATCGATCGTCTCACCTTTCAGCTGCCGATCCAAAAGTTTGGCGGCTAGCAATCCGCTTTCCGTGGCAAAGCCAACACCACTGGAAAAGACCGGATCCAAAAAGCCAGCGCAGTTCCCGGTAAGAACATATCGAGGACCTGTTAGCGACAAATTGTAGTGGGTGTATTCATCGATCACCTTGGGCTCAAATTCGAATGTGCCGTCCTTGAACCGCTCACCGAAAATTGGCGAGCCTTCAAGCATTTTGCGCATCGTTTCCGACTTCGTCGGTGCCTTGAGCGCTTCTTGGAAATGATCGCGATGGCCCACAAAACCAATGGAGGTGTTGCCATTGCTGAATGGGATGCTCCAAAACCAAAGATCGAGTGCCAAGACCTCAAAGCTGATCTGCATCGGATCGGCAACCGTGGCCCGTTTGGCATCGCCTTCCACGACGTGGGTGAACAGTGCCATGCGACCGTTGCTCTCCCGCGCATCGCCCAAGTCCAATAGCTTCACTAGAACACCTCCGTAACCACTGCTGTCGATCACAAAGGGAGCGGTGAATTCCTTTGTACCGTCCTTGCCGCGTGCGATCAGGTGAACGCCCTTTTCATGCTTCAGATCCACAGAAATGGCTTCGTGCCCAAAATGGATCGGAACCCCTTTGGCCATCACGGCTTTCGCCAGTACATCATCAAAATCAGCCCGCGGTACCTGCCACGTCCAAGTCCAACCTTGGGTGTAGTTCTGACCAAAGGACAAGTTGAACAACTTGCCGTCCCTGTAAAAGCGCGCACCTTCCTTTACCGCGAAGTTCTGTGCTTGTAAGGCTGGTAACAGTCCCGTTTCCTCCCAATGGCCCATGCTCAACGGCAGCAGGCTTTCACCGATCACAAAACGTGGGAAGATCGCACGTTCGATGATGACCACCTTGTGTCCTTTGTCCGCAAGCCATGCTGCGGCCGCAGTGCCCGAAGGGCCAGCACCGATCACCAATGCATCAACGTGTTCCATGCTCATAATTCAGCGCCTCTGCCCATTTCACGGTTTATTACTTGACCCTTCCAATGGCCAAAAATACACTGCCCCGTGCAACTTGCGATGCACGGGGCAGGATCTCAGCGCGGGTTCAAGTTTTGGCACCTACTCGCTGGACAACGGTTCTAACTATTGGAAGCGCTTCAACCACGCTTTGGAGTATTCCTTATCTATGGTCTTAAGCACTTGGGTCACCGCTCCGGCCCAATAGTTCCGTATCCCAAATCCAGTAGGTTTGCCTGAAATGCGCTCTGAATGCAGCACTTCTCGGGTCTTCATGTTGAAGAAGGTAACATAGAATTCAGCGATCTCCGATGTCTTGTTGAACGCACTGACAATGAATACCACGCCAACACCATCTCCATCGGTGGTCTTGTATTTCTTCACCATTGAAGGGACCTTTTCCTTGTCAAGGGTTATTGCGGTACGGCTTAAGAGATCCTGGGCTTTCAACCCGTCGTTCACAGGAGCCACGTAAGAGGTGTTCGTCACCACATTGGAAATGCCCAACGCCTTGGCCAGGTCGAATTTCTCGTGTTCAGCCTCCAGCAAGTTGTTCCACTTAATAATGGCAGTGCCGGGATCAGCTTCCACAGCGGCGAATTCAACCGTGGGAATGAGTTTTGCTTCAGAGAAATCCAGTCCGATCCAGGTTACTTGGCACTTGTTGTTCAAGGCATCGGCCATGGTCTGTGCCTGAACACTAGTGCCAAAAGCCATGGCGGCGGTGAGGGTGAGTAGGGTGGTTTTCATGATCATTTGGGTTAGTGGTTTTGGGTCCGGTCAATAAAGGGTGTTGGTTTTCGGTTCTTGGGGTCGTTCCTGAGGGCTGTGATCTTCTTGGGGTCGGCCAATTCAAGTACGGGTCTTACCCGTAAGGTTTCACCGAGTCTTTCACCTAGGCCGTGCAGTTCATTGGGTTCCGTGTCCAACAAAACACGTACCACATCATTTCCATGCGCATCCAGTTCCCTGATGACCACGAAGGAATTCACCATGGGATCCGCATTCAAGGAATCGATCACTTGTTGGGGGTAGAGGGTGGTGCCCTTCACCTTCATCCGTTGGGCCTTGCGGCCGATCACAGGGCCTAGCACTTGCGAAATGGAACCATCGGCTTGTTGAATGTTGGACAATGAACAGATGTCACCCGTACGGAAACGCAGCAAGGGCATGCCTTCAACTCCCCATGGGGTGGCCACCACTTCGCCGATCCCGCCGTTTTCCACCGGCTTATCGTCCTCGTCCAGTACCTCGATCAAGATCATGTCCGATGGAACAACGTGACCGCCGAATGGAATTGTCGCCGTGCTTGCCGTTGCCATTTCCGTGCTGGCGTAAGTGCCGTACAAGGTTATGTCCGAAAGGGCCATGATCCGTTTTGCCAATTCGTTGGGCCCTCCATTACCGTCGGAGATCGGCTCACCGATGCAAATGGCTTTCTTGATCGTGGTCTTGCGAATGTCCTGTAAATGTGAGGCGCGTTCTTCCAACATGCGCAGCAGGAAGGAGGGCACGGTGATCAAGGCCGTGGTACCGCAACGTTCAACGGTTTCCCACTGGCCAGCCGTATTGCCTGGTCCGCTGCGTACAATACCCGCACCTATTCGCCGTAGGCCCAACCAATACGCCAATCCGGCCATGAAGCGCTTGTCCATGGTGGTGGTGATCTGTACCACGTCACTGCTGGTGATCCCTGTGCTGGTTATAGAGGCGGCTTCGCTGCGCGCTAATCTGTCCAGGTCATTCTCTGTAAGCAGGAAAGGTACAGGGATCCCGGTGGAGCCTGAAGTGAAGACATGGTCCACAACCTTGTTCAAGGGTACGCTTCGGAATGCCTCGTTATGCAACGAGAGATCGTCCTTGGTAGTGAACGGAAGCGCGAGGAGGTCTTCCCAATTTTGCACTTCGGCAGGGTTTACCTTGGCTTTCTCGAAAACCTGCTTGTACCAAGGTGAACGCGCTTGAAGGTCGGACAAGTGGGCACGCATTCGAACCAGTTGCTCTTCCGTGGTGGAGCGTGTTGCTGTCGTGCTCATCGCTATGAACAAGCTACCAGTTTATCCTCCAATTTCTCCTTTTCCTGCATTGACGAAACGGGTAACGTTAACGCCATTTGGTAGTGGTCGATGGCAGCTGCACACTTGTTTTCAGCTTTGCGAAGATCGCCTAAAGCTGCGTAGGTGAGCCAACTTTTCGGGTTTGAGGCAACAAATGAGGCTTCTTCCGATGCGGAAAGGGTGAACGAGTTGCCCGTCAACACGCGCTCGGTTATCGCCATGCGCACCCTTTGCCAGCGCTCATGTCCCGCAAATTCAGGTGTGCGTACGAAGGGGTCTTCAGCGATGGTGCGCGTGGTGTCGAAGATCGGACCGGTAACTTGGCCTGTGGCACAACGAGCGAACACATCGCGCAGGTCATAACACACGAACGCACCACATTGGTACGGTGAATTGGAGACCCACATCCTTCGCTCGGTGGGTTGGAAGACCACCGCGTGGTGCGCCAGTAACTGATTGATGGTACTGGGGTCGCCCATCCCTACATCCGTTCCACCGGGACCCTTTTGATCACGAAGGATGGTCACGGCATTTGACGGGTCCAATTTTGCCGTGCTGTCCACAAGATGCAACATGCGCTTGTAGCGCGCCATTGAATCGCTCTCGCGGATATTCGCAAGGTTCACTTCCGTCCCTACGAAATGGTCGCTTTGGTAGTGGTTCGAACAGACCACGAGATCCGTATCCGGGTCCAATACACCCATGCCATCCGGAGCCTTTTCGATGAGTACCGCGCGGCCATCCGCTGCACTGCTTACGAGGATGCTTTCAGAAACGAAGACCTCGTGCTCCTTCGCTATGGCGATGGCCTCGTCAATGGTCCTGGCATGCTGGACGATCGTGCGCGCCAACAAGGAAATGGGCATTCGGGCGCCGGAAGGAATACTGCTTCGCGATGCGTTGATCGTTATGGTAAGTCCTTCCAAGTTCATGGCCGAGGTGGCACCCATGAAACCTCCCCAACTCACGAGTACATGTGGTATGCCGTCATCGGGTTTAATAAAGGTGATCAGTTTGTCGCGTGCGAACTCTTCACCCATGAAGAAATCGAAATTCCGTGCAACCAGAAGTTCTTCGTCCGCCGTGCGATCGCCCCATGCAGCGAAGGAGGTACAGCCCACCATGGCAAGGTCCTGCAACGCATGCCCGATGTCGTGCGCGGCGTGGTAGTTCAATGCCCGGATGAATTTGGGACCGACCACATCGAAGCTATCGCTGAACGCCCTGCTCACACCGTAGATCTCACGCTGGTATTCCATCGGAACGTACTCATCAATGTCGCGATCGAACCACGCTGAGAAATATTTCAGGAATTGCAGTTGGTGCTTGCCGGGGATCATCGCTTGGATGCGCGCAATGAAGACTTCCTCTTGGTGTACGATCAATTCCTTCGCCAAGGAACCATAGGCCAAGCCGCGCTCCAGATCGGCTCCTTCAATGTACACTTCATACAAGCCGAAGCTGTCCCGGCCGAGCCAATTGTTGCCCACGTGGTAACGACCTTCTTGATCCGTTGTGCGTTCCGGTAATTCAGACGTTTCGCCCTTTTCCAAAGGTGCCGGTATGTACACATCTATGGCGAACAGGATCGCCAAAAGGGCCACCAACGCTACAAATGCAAGAAACACCCGACCCAACCTGCGCCAACCGCGCCCCTTGCGGATTTTGGAATGCGATGCCGTGGTTTGACCCATGTTAGAAACCGACCCCTACACCAGCGCCGAACAAGGGCTGGGTCGAATACAAACTGTTGGGATCCTGTAGCACATCGAAAAGGATCTGGAGGTAAATACTGCTTCGACCGCCCAGTGATTGCACATAACCGCCACCAAGCAAAATGTGTGGGATCCAGATGCGGGTCATTTCGTTACGGAAATTGGGCAGTTCTGCATTCATGTTCAGGAATTCACTGTGCACGTAGAATTGACTGATAGGTCGGTACCTGACGAAAAGGCGATACCCATACAAATTGCTCGTGTATGGCGGGGCGTAGCGGTTATCGCGGTAGTACGTGTAGGTGACTCCCACACCGGTAGATACCTTCTTTTTCTGGTCCAAGAAATAGCCCACCATCGGTGCAACCTGGATCGCCGTAACTGTGCCGAAGTTGAGTCCGACGCCACCACCGAACCAGATCCGGTCCTTCAAAGGACGCGGTTCCTTTTTCTCCTTTTGTGGTTGCACATAGTCTTCCGTGTCCTGCGCGGGAACAACCGCGGACAGGGCCAATAACAACAGTATGGACAAGGCAACGCGACGCATGTGGCACATCCCGCATGGCAGGGGTTGCAAAGGTACGGGTCGGATCAGGCCGTGCGAACGACCGCGCTCTTACGCTTCCCGTAGCGTTTCTCGAAATGCACGGCCAAAAGCCCACCGCGGGCGATCATCCACACCAAGAATGCGGTCCACACCGAGAATAACTTCCATCCCAAATGATCGGTTGCGATGATCACCGGGATGAAGAACACCGCCGTGGAGATCAACAGCACATTGCGCAGGATCTTACCTGCTCCGAGGCCTTTGTATACGCCATCGAAAGCAAAGGCCACGGCATTGATCGGTTGGGTAATGATCACCATCCAGAACACCGCTTGGAAGAGGGTGAGTACGGCTTGATCGTTGGTGAACACGCCACCAATGAAGGGATATCCGATCAAGTAGAGCAACGATAATGCTCCGCCAATGATCACGCTCATGCGTACCACTTGCCAAGCCACACGGTAGAGGTCGGTCCAATTTCGTTCGCCATTCAAACGACCGATAAGCACACTGCCGGCTGCGGCGTAACCATCTATGAAGAATGCGCTGAACAACCAGATCTGCATGGCAATACTATGCGCGCCGATGTACGCTTCGCCGTAGCCCGTGGCGTAGCGGTTGCCCAGGTAGTAGCAGATGTTGAGCGCGATGGTACGGGCGAATAGATTTCCGCTCAGTCGCCACAGGTTCCACAGTTGCGGATGTTTCCATTTCTTCGGGAAAAAGCTGAACGGTGTGCGGTTACGCATGATCCAGATCGCCATAACTAACATGACAACCTGTGCGAATAGACTGGCCCACGCACTGCCCACCATGCCCATTGCAGAGATCGGTCCCAGGCCGAAGATCAGCACCGGGTTCAAGGCACCGTTCACCAGCGCACCAACAATGCTGATCCACATGCTCCAACTCAAGTTCTGGATCCCGCGGAACGCCCCTGTCATGGCAAACGTTGCCAGTACCATGGGGTGACCGAAACTGCGCACGTGGTAGTATTCCACTGCCTTGGAAAGCACTTCGCCCTCCGCATTGTACATCCTGAAAATGCCCTCAGCGAAGTAGTTGGTGATCGCGAAAAAGACGAAGCCCATCAAGAAGTTCATCCATATCGCGATCGGCACTAGGTCCTTCACATCATCCAATCGTTGCCTTCCATAGAAGCGAGCGACCACCGCCAATACCGCACTTCGGGTTTGGGCCAAAGTCCAAACCACCAACAGGAAAAAGCTGCTTGCAATGCCCACGGCGGCCAGATCGGCGGTGCCCAAGCTGCCCACGAACGCGGTATCCACCAACGAGATCACCGGTTCGGCAATGCCCGCAATGATCGCCGGAACTGCCAACCGGTCAAGGTCCTTGCGTGTGATGGGTGATGAGAGAGCTGCCACGGGTATTTTACGGGAATTGGCGTGTAAAGATCGCCCACTGGATCACTTGGTCACGCGGAACAAAGTCCAGGGCTCGGGGCCTTCACCCCAAGTGTACCAGCGCATCAGGTGTTCGCTCCAAGCGGTTTCTGTGCGTGCGAGTACTTCCAAGTGTTGACCGCTGAGCGATTGGAGCAGTTCTGCATCGGCAGCACGGGCCACAAGGAAATCGGTGTTCAAATTTCCACCGGCGTAGTTTTCCATCGTGAATGCACTGTCCGTCATGTTCGTGGGCAAGTAGAACGCAGGAAGGCTGATCCGCCAACTTTGCATGGGCTCGATCACATACGTGATGTGTGATCCTGGTTGTGGTTGCATTGCGTGAAGTGCTTTCGCTAACACCGTGCGCCCGATGCCTGCCGGGCTGGTGAGGACCACGCTCAAGCCAAGTAGGTTCGTGAAGATCAAGATGCCCAGCGCGAGCTTGCCTATCGTGTGCCACTTATCTCCGTTGAAGAGCATTCTCCATTCAACAAAACCCAATACGAGAAGCAGAGGCGTTAGGTCCGTGAGCGGAAAGAGAAACCGCAATTCCTTATGTGGAATGAACGCGTGCGCGACGAAGAAGGGGACGATGCACCAGACCAACAGATGTTTCGGTCGCTTCCAGATCAGCAATACCAACGCGAGCAACAGGCACGCCCCGATCGGTGGTATGGCGTACTTCACGATCCAAGGAGCGTAGTAGTACCAAGGCAATTCATCGAACCGGTGATCAGGGTCACCCATGAAACCCATCCGCACATACTCCCACACACTGAAGAGAGACCGACCATAGAACGCGCTGTCCGCCGCAAACCCCGCGATCGCCACAACCGCGGACCCGCCGAGGACCAGCAAAATCCCAATCCATTTCACTTTGCCGACGACCCCCATCCAAAGCAGCGCACTGATCACGATCAAACCCACCGGCGGCCGACACAAGACCGCAATGCCGAAGGCAATTCCTACCCACAGCATATCCCTTGGTCTTCGAACCTCCTTGAATACCGAGGCAAGGCCGAACAACAGAAAGATCCCGGCCCAACTTTCCGAACTGAATCGTACGTGCAGAAAGGGCAAGAACCACAAGAAGTAGGAGAGGAGGATGAAGGGCTTCCGAAGATCTATCGGCACGTGGTCCAACGTAGCGCGAATGAATCCGCGCGCAGCGATCAAAGCCAATGCAGCAGTGAGCAAACGCAAGAGCAAGGTCCTGCTGAACGGATCAGTATTTCCAACTATCTCAGCAGCTTGAAACACCTGAACAGCTATCCACGGTTGCAACGATGATCGGATGCCCGCGTCATACTCCCAAGGCAAATGCTCCACGGGCAACTCACCCAATTTGGTCTGCGCAAAAGCGATGATCTGGAAATGTTCGTCGGCGCTTTGGTAGCCGGTGCTGAGCCATGCGGTGACGAGATGAACCACAACGGCGGCCAAAAGAACGAGGCGATGAAATATTGGGAGGCTCACCGCGCGAAGGTCAGGAAAAGAGAACGGGCCCCGAAAGGCCCGTTCTAAGAGTAGGTCAACTAGATCTAGGCTCGCTCCAACTCCTCCCTTAACGCCGCCATGAACTCCTCACTCGTCAAATAATTTTCTGGACCCACCTTGCTACCGTGGATGCACACCGCAAGGTCCTTGGTCATCTTGCCGCTCTCAACGGTGCTGATGCAGGCTTTCTCCAATTTGTTGGCGAAATCGATCAAGGCTTGGTTGCCATCCAATTTGCCACGGAAGGCGAGGCCCCGGGTCCATGCGAAAATGCTCGCGATCGGGTTCGTACTGGTGGGCTTTCCTTGCTGGTGCTGGCGGTAGTGGCGTGTAACCGTCCCGTGCGCGGCTTCAGACTCCATGGTCTTGCCGTCGGGTGTGATCAGCACGCTGGTCATCAGGCCAAGTGATCCGAAACCTTGGGCTACGGTATCGCTCTGCACATCCCCATCGTAGTTCTTGCAGGCCCATACATAGCCTCCACTCCACTTCATGGCGCTGGCCACCATGTCATCGATCAAACGATGCTCGTAGGTGATGCCCGCAGCAGCGAAGTCGGCTTTGAAATGTTGTTGGTACACCTCTTCGAAGATGTCCTTGAATCGACCGTCGTATTTCTTAAGGATCGTGTTCTTGGTGCTCAGGTACAATGGCCATTTCTTCTGCAAAGCCAGGTTAAAGCAGCTATGCGCGAAGCCGTCGATGCTTTCGTCCGTGTTGTACATGCTCATGGCCACACCGCCGCCCTCGAAGTCGTACACGTTCCAAGTCTGTGCTTCGCCACCGTCTTCCGGGGTGAAGGTCATTGTCAATTTTCCTTTTCCCTTGATCACCGCATCCGTAGCGCGGTACTGATCACCGAAGGCGTGACGGCCGATCACGATGGGCTTGGTCCAACCCGGAACCAAACGCGGTATGTTGCTGATCACGATGGGCTCGCGAAAAACCGTTCCACCCAAGATGTTGCGGATCGTCCCGTTCGGGCTCTTCCACATTTGCTTCAAGCCGAATTCTTTCACGCGTTCCTCGTCCGGCGTGATCGTTGCGCACTTGATCCCCACACTGTGTTTCTTGATCGCATTGGCGGCATCAACGGTGATCTTATCGTCCGTCTTGTCGCGGCTTTCCATGCCTAGGTCGTAATACTCGATCGGCACGTCCACGTAGGGCAGGATCAATTGGTCCTTGATCCACTTCCAGATGATGCGCGTCATTTCGTCGCCATCCAATTCCACTACGGGCTTGCTTACCTTGATCTTCGACATACCGGTTCTTTAATGGGTGCTTGTTTTGTTCGGGCGGTGAAGGTAAGAGGTGGTATCTGTACGCGGCTCAAGGATGGACCAGCCCATAGGCGGAGATCATTTCATTTCTCGGATCTCCTTCACTTTCGTTGCATAACCTTTCCAAAGCCACATTAGGCGTTCACGCTGCGACCAACCGGGATATTTGGAACGGATGTAAACATCTGGCGCATAGGTATTGTAGTTTGAAAGTCCGCCACTACCCCAGATCCAAAAGAGGTAGTGCGGTCCATCCGAGACCTGGATAACGGCACCTCTGTCTCCAGCCTCGGAGGTCAAGTTCAAGCTGTCCCCACGGACCTTGAATCCGGTTGAATCGTACGCTGACCAGAGTAGCTGACGGAACTCATTTGAAACCTTTCGATCCAGAGTCACTTTCTCTAGATCTGAATTCAAGGGAGATGCGATCCTGTTATTGGAGTTATAAAGTGTCACCCGTCCTTTCGCAGGATATACCACATAGTGCGTTCGTGAAGGAAGGCTGGGATAGGCAGTAACAGTCCATGCGATCACGATAACATTCTTCCCTGAAATACCCAAAACGCTGTCCAAATGTGCGGTATACCGGTTTGGAGCCTTGTCGAACGATATAGAAGGTAAGCCACGATACTGAGCCGTTACCGGGTTCACAAGTAACGCGGCGTTAATCATCAGTCCGAGTGCGTTTGCCGCAAACGAAGAAAACGCGCTTATGGAAAGCGATACCATTTTGCATCGGGATCTTTTCCTATGGAACAGTCGTTGCATTTCAGCCAGAAAATGGACTACGATCTGTTTAGTGTAGATAATACGGGGCACTGCTGGGTAAACAGTACATTCAACCCAGATCCAGATCCAATTCCTCCCGCAGCACCAACAACGCCGGGTTCTTCTCCGCCATCAACTTGAACTTGTCCAAGGTGGTGTACCTGGGTTTCACTTTGATCTCGGCTTGGACCACTTCCAATTCCAAACCCGGGTCGCCCACGTTGCGTCGTATGTAGCCCAACAATTCGGGCTTTTCTTCACGCATGTAATTCTCCTGCACCTTGTTCACGATGGTGAATGCGATGCGTCCCGGACCGCTCACTTTCGGTTCGTTCGCCAAAAGCGTGGCGTGCAAACTGTCGCGACCATTCTTCTTCTGCAACATGGCGTAGTCGCGCCAAATTTTCAGGAGCAAGACAGGGTTCACTTCCTTCGAAGATGCCGGGCCGGAACCGTCTTCGTCCTGCAAGACCATCGGGGCGGCTTCCACGGCAGCTGCAGCGGTTTCCTTGATGCTCACTTGACCGGCCAAACGGCGTTTGGACACGTAGTTCAAGCGTTCATCCACACCATTTGTTTTGGGTGAAGGGATATCAAGAGGTGTCGAGGCAGATGCCTCCACCGGTTCCGATACCACGCTAGGGCTGGCCGCAGGTGCGGGTTCAGGTCCTTTTTCGGCACTTACGCTCGGGTCAGGACTTTTTTTTTGATCGGTTGCGGCACTTGCCGAAGTCCCAGTGCTCGCTGGTTTACTTTCTCCTGTGCCCATGCTCCGGCACATCTGGATCAGTGTCAATTCAACCAAGAGACGTGGTTCCTTGCTCAACTTATATTGGCTGTCGCAGTGCGCAAGGCGGTCCAACCCATTTACCAAAAGGTCGCGACTGGCATTTTGGGCTTGTTCACCGTAACGGGCGGTCAATTCTTGGCCGACTTCCAATAACGGAAGTGTGCGCGCATCTTGGCTTACGAGCAGATCGCGGAAATGGCGTGCCAAACCGCTAACGAAGAGATGTCCATCAAAGCCTTGTTGCAGGATCGCATTGTATTCGACCAAAGCAGCAGGAATATCGCCCCGGATAATGCTGTCCGTGACCCGGAAATAATGCTCGTGGTCCAAGACGTTCAAATTCGTGACCACATCCTGGTAGGTCAGCTTATTGCCGGAAAAGCTCACCAATTGGTCGAAGATGCTCAGCGCATCCCTCAAGCCTCCATCGGCCTTTTGGGCGATCACATGCAAGGCTTGTTGTTCTACTTCAATGTGCTCCTTTTTCGCAATGTTGGCCAAGTGCCCCGTGATATCGGCCAAACGGATCCGCCGGAAATCAAAGACCTGACAACGACTTAGGATAGTAGGGATGATCTTATGCTTCTCCGTGGTGGCCAAAATGAAAATGGCATAGCTGGGGGGCTCCTCCAAGGTCTTCAAAAAGGCATTGAATGCTGCAGGGCTAAGCATGTGTACCTCGTCGATGATGTACACTTTCTTGGTACCCACTTGAGGGGCAATGGTCACTTGCGTGATCAACGTTCGGATGTCCTCCACACTGTTGTTGCTGGCCGCATCCAATTCGAAGATGTTCATGCTGTGCCCCTCGTCGAAGGTCTTGCACGGCGGACATTTACCACAGGCCACAAGGTCTTCCCCAAGGTCCTCGCAGTTCACGGTACGGGCCAAAATTCGCGCACACGTGGTCTTGCCAACGCCACGAGGACCCGTGAACAAGAAGGCTTGCGCCACATGATTGGTGCGGATCGCGTTCTTCAGCGTTCCGGTCACATGCTCTTGGCCCACCACGCTATCAAAGGTGGCTGGTCGGTACTTGCGGGCACTTACGACGTATTGGTCCATGAGGACGGTTGAGGATTGAAAGGTGTTCTCGGCCGCGATGTACCAAGGCTGAATGGAATGCTTGCGAAGGTAGCGATCCGGTGCGGTCGTTTATCGGTTCCGTTGGGAAGTTCACGGATCTAACAACTTCTTGGGTGGATAGATATGTTTCTGATATCCAACAGGATAGCGTGGGGCAATGCCTTCCGCCAGAAACAAGTTTTCAACATTTTGGAGGCTTGGCATGAAGGGCCTTGCGGCAAGCTCGGGAGACGACATTTAGTTCTGCCGTGAAATTCTGCCGGGATCCTCGATCGAAAGTGCTTCATTCCCGCCTCAATTGAAGCTGGACAGAAACACACCTCAATTGAGGGAATAGACAAAGCTATTTCCGCCCATTCCCGTCCATTCACGGTTCCTCATCTTACCATACAGGGTGGAACCATGCCCCCAAGTTAAACAACTTCACAGCAAAACCCCTACATTTGCGCCCCAATTCAACCGAAAAGGTATGACCAACCGGTACGAAGCCGTCTTCATTTTAACTCCCGTTTTGTCTGAGGACCAGACAAAGGAGACGGTAAAGAAATTCAAAGACCTG
>Ga0154020_10002899_pt1 | contig 20847 bp, 8 predicted proteins | sample Klosneuvirus_201_FD_109709 | JGI IMG/M metagenome (GOLD analysis project Ga0154020, IMG submission 109709) | Active sludge microbial communities from wastewater, Klosterneuburg, Austria - Klosneuvirus_20160825_MG | ecosystem: Engineered > WWTP > Aerobic digester > Activated sludge | place... | reverse complement strand
TTGGATGTTCCACCATCAGTTCTTGTTCCGTTGTACATGTCTCCAAAAATCGATGTAAATGATTGATAATTGGTAGAAGAAGCCGCCGCTCCTTTGTTAATGGTATAAGTGCCGCTCAAAGCGCCATAACTTAAACCCGAGATAAGCAAAAAGCCTGCAATAAGGATGGCTTTTGACTTCTGAATAAAATTGGTTGAGTAGTGTTTTATCATATATGTTTTTTTAAGTGTTTTCAAATAAATGATATTATACTGATGTTGCAATGACATTTCGTCGATTTTTTGGATTTTTTACATTCATATTTCATTATTCTTAGTTTAACATAAGTATCACATTTGCAAATTAATACAGTGAGAAAAAGAGCGGAATGTTTTTGAAAGTAATGAAAATTGCAAAAAAATTACTTCTGTATCACAATTTTTATAGCCTGAGAACGTATTTCATCAGCCAGCATCAAAATATACAGTCCATCACTCAGGTTTAAATTAAAATATTGAGTTTTTTGATAAGGAATAATATTGGATTCATGCACCAATTTTCCTGTATTAGTATAAAGCTTTATACTTCCAACCATAGGTTTTGAAAAATTAACCCTAAATGACCCATTGCTTGGATTTGGGTAAACCGATATTTCAGAATCATTAGTTAAATTTTGAATTGTGTTGCCAACATTAATGTCTTTGCAAGTTTCTGAAAAACATGAATTAGCATCTACTACTGATAAACAAGCTTTGTATTTGCCTGAAGGATAGGAAAGATAATGCCACTGAGCATCAGGTGTGATAGCACTTCCCCCATCGCCAAATCGCCATTGATATAAAACAGAATTTTTGTTTATTGCATTAAAGTAAACCAACCTTCCACTGGATTTAAAATTAAAATCTGAATTCGGTTTTGCATTTACAGTTACTGCCTTGGTAACTGAGTCGGAGCACCCGCCGGTTACAATTGCTACCAAGGTTACATTATAGGTTTGTGTTGTTCCTCCTATGTTGTACTTATGTCTTGGTGATAATGCATTTGAATTTTTCCCATCCCCAAATTTCCAATTGTATTTTAAAGCACCTGAGGATACTGAAGATTTGTTTATAAACACTGCTTCATCATCTTCGCAAATGTCATTTACTTCAAAATCTGATTTAGACTGTTGTTTGATAAAAACTTCCTTGGAAATTTCATTGCTGCATCCGTTATCTGAAACTAAGCTTAAGGTAACGCTCTTTTTACCGGCTTGGCTAAATAGTTTTTCAGGATCTATTTGAGTCGAATTGGATTCACCTGAAAAATTCCAGTAATAATTTGTTTTTATACCTCCCAATGGAATGGTGCCTGTAAATGTAAATTTGGTTGTGGTTAAGTTACAAGCTGAATTCCAATTAAAATTGGCTAAGGGCGATTCTACCGGATAAAGGATTTTAACAGTAGAATCAATACATCCAAATTCTGATACAGTTTTTAATACAACTGTTTTAGATGTGGAATTTTTGAAAATATGAGTTGGATTTGCTTCATTGGAAACATCTCCATCTCCAAATGTCCAATGATAACCCATATTGCCAAATTTAATGAGAGACGAATTTGTAAATTTTATCTCCGTTTTATCGCAAATTAGCGACGGTGCGCTAAAGCCGGCAATGGGCGTAGCAAATTGATTCGCATTTTTTGTAAGTATTGATTGGCAACCTTTTGCTGTAGCTTTTAAAGTTACTTGATAAGCCCCGGGAAGAGGATATGTCCAAACAGAGTGTTTTAATTGACTAACATCATTTGTTGAGGATGGATCTCCAAAATCCCAAAAATAACTCACTGTATCGGTGTGGCTTGTATTATTTATAAATCTTAAAGGGATATTTTCACATGCATTAAGGATCTTAAAATCAATTCTGGGTATTTCGGTTACTTCTACCAATATGGTTTTAGTTGTTTCATATCCGTATGGAATGGATGTTGCAGTTAATGAAACCTTATATTTACCGTATGCCGGAAATTTAAAAATTGTTGAAAAAGCATCGGAGGTGTCTTCCGGATTTCCGGTGCCGAAATACCATTTATAGCGCATGTTTCCGGAACTAATCCTGCTTTGGTTTTCGAAGAGTACTGCATCACCATCACAAATTTGTTTGTTAAAATTAAAATTAGGTTGCGGTCGGGGAGCAACAAAAATAAATTTATTAATAGTTGAATCGCAGTAGTACGGGCCCATGTCTTTTATGACTAACTGAATATGTATTATTGAATCAGTTAATGTAGTATCAGGTACAAAACGCAATGTGCCTTTTTGAGTATTGGAAGGTGCTAAATATTGATAGTATTTTCCGGATATCACATTTCCCTTTAAGGTCCTTATCCTAAAATTTTCTGTCTTCCATTTTTTGCCATAGTCCGATTGAAAATAACCTGATGGAGGATTTAATTCGTAATTAATTTCTTCATTGGAGGTTACAATATCAGGATCTGATATAGTACCTCTTGAATTTGGTCTTGTTGTTTGAAAAGGTATGGATTTTGTAAAAGAAGACCCAAAAGGTGAAGGATTAACAATAGCATCTACCGGAACTCTTTTTTCTGTGCATAAAACAGGTCTATAATAGAGATTCCCCGACCATGTATAATTAGAAGTAATGGAACCAAAATTACCCGAAATGGCATCACCACCAACAAAAGTAAGGTCGATGTTACTCCGATTTTGATTTCCTAAGTTAAATAGAATTCCCTCGCTTACTTGAACATAAACCCCGTAATTTCCTGCCGGCATCAAGTATCCTCCCATATTAACATTCGTTTTATTTCCCAACCCCTTAGCTTGAACTCCATTGATTGTTTTTATTAATGTCCAAGAACTTGAATTTGTCTGATAACCAACATAACTCCCCGATCTCACGTATACATTAACCTGTATAGAATTATAGTTATTTACATTAAGTGAAAAAGAATCAATTATTAAAGATTTATTGGCTTTGATATCGAACATATTTCCACTTTGAATATTACCAAACCAATAAGTTCCGGACATCCCGGTTGTAAATAAAGTAGGATCGCCCAATTTTACACCTTCAATATAATATGTTTTATTTCCATAAGGTAGAGTTGGGGTGTTAAAAATCGAGTCAATTGCTAATACCTCTGTGCTAGTATTACTGCCATACCATAATGAATATCCATTTTTACCCAAACCGGAATTTAGTTGAACCGAACCTATTCCACAACGGCTAACATTCTGTGGATTTGGTTTGCCCGGTTGACTGTAATAAACAAAGTTTAAAATGGACGTATCGTTGTTATTATCAGGATCACTAACTGAATTTGGTTCCATTGTAAAAACCTTTATTTGATAAGAAGTAGCGTCAGAAAAATTGAAGGTGGGTGATAGGATAATATCTGCACTTTTGCCTTTGGTAATTGTTTTTGAGTATGTATTTACATTTTGAAATTTACCATTCACAGCCCAGCCTATTTTTACTGATTGAAGATCATTGCTACCTAAATTAGATATGGTTGTTGTTAATAAAGGTTGACACTTGGGTGGACTGATATTGGTAATTCCTGCATCATTGGGCTCAGAACTTAAAGTGATAGTAAAATCTTCAGCCTCACCGTAATTATAGCTTGTGCAACCATTATCGTTGGCAGTGCATGAATTGTATGTACTTCGTATACGCATTCGGGTGGTTCCCACTGTTGCATTTACAGGAATTGAAAGATTAAAATATTGCAAAGTACTGCTTCCCGGTGAAATTAAAGGTGTGCACCAACCGGAGGATCTCCATTCTTCTGCATCTGCAAAATCATTATCTCCATTTAAATCTATCCAAACACCAATACCTACTGAGTAAGTAGGTCCTGTTGTAAATCCAATAGTATAGTTACCTCCAACTTTTAGCGTAAACATAGAGGATGAACTCCAAAAGGTATATTGTCCGGAGCTGCTTGTGCATCCATTGTATCCACCCGTATTATGTGCCCTGGTATAAATTACATTAGAAGATTGTTTAATTTCAATAGCATTTATCGACATTCCATAAGTAGTGCAATTACCGCTTTGTCCGGTATAGTTGGGATCGCAGTATGGAGATTGAGCGTATACTGTAAATTGAGAAAATTTGAAAACAAGTAAGATCAGAATAAGGAAACGTCTTCCCTTATTTATTTTTTGAATTCCGGAAAGAGGAGTTTTAAAAAATAGTCCTGTTGTCACTTTAAATCATTTAAGTAAAATTAAGAAATATTTAAGCTTTATCTGCAAAAATGAGATAAATAAGGAAATCATCCTTAATAATTGACTAAATAATGATGATTATTAATTTTTTTGGATGATTTGGTGAACATTATAAAATTTGATCAAAAAAAAACCCCTTTCGTTTGAAAGGGGCTTTTTTAATAAGAAGATTAATTTTATTTATTAACTGTTACTTTTTGAGTTGCAACTAAACCACCATTGGTAACCTTAACAAGGTATACACCATTGGCAACATTTAAATCAATTTGGTAAACTGATTTCAATGAGTTGGTTTCGATAGTTTTAACAACATCACCTAATAAATTATAAACAGCAATAGAGATGTCAGATTTAGGATCCTCAACGGTTACTGTAAAGTTACCTTTGTTTGGGTTAGGATAAACTTTAACACCACTTAGTTTGCTTAGTTTGTCAACACCACCGGTGATATTAATTGTTTGACAAGTTTCTGAAAAACAACCTGCAGCATTTACAAGAGCTAAACATGCTGTGTATTTACCTGAAGGTAATTGTGTGTAGTTATAATTTGGGTTAGCAGCTACTGAACTACCACCATCTCCAAAACGCCACTGATAAAGAGTTGCACCGGCTTGATTAGCAGTAAAATAAACCATGCGACCAGATGTTGTGAATTTAAATCCAGCATCAGGGTTAGCATTAACTGTAACTGCTTTAGTAATTGAGTCTGAACATCCGCCAGGAACAACAGCAACAAGTGTTACGTTAAAGGTTGTTGCTTGACCTACAATATTGTAACGGTGACGTGGAGATTGAGAGGCAGAATTTGAACCATCACCAAATTTCCAATTGTAATTTAAGTTACCTGCAGATACTGCTGATTTGTTAATAAATACAGCGTCATCATCTTCACAAACATCTTCACTGCTAAAGTCAGCTTTAGACTGTAGTTTTACGTTTACTTCTTTAGTAATATTATCACTGCAACCATTGTTTGAAACCATAGTTAAAGTTACTTTTTTCTTACCTACAATGCTAAATAATTTGGATGGGTTTTCAACGGTTGTTGATCCTTCACCTGAGAAATTCCAGTCGTAAGTTGTTATAACAGGAAGTGCCGGTTTAGAACCTGTAAAGTTGAATTTAGTTGTTGTTAAGTTACAAGCTGCACCCCAATTAAAATCTGCTCTAGGAGATTCGAAAAGTGTGATGTTTTTAGATATTGAGTCAGTACAACCAAATTCAGAAACTGCTTTCAATTTAACTGATTTAGAAATAGCATCAGAATACTCATGGGTAGGATTAGCAAAGTTTGAAACTGAACCATCACCAAATGTCCATTTATAACCCATATTACCGTTTTTAATTGTTGAACCATTAGTAAATTGAACTTCAGATTTATCACAAATAAGTGCTGGGAAAGTAAAGTTAGCCTTAGGTGTAGCAAATTGGTTAGCATTTTTGCTTAACTCGGAAGTACATCCACTGGCAGTAGCTCTTAATGTAACTTTATAAGCACCAGGGTTTGGATAAGTCCAAGTTGGGCTCTTTAATGTACTCCTATCTAAAGTAGTAGATGGATCTCCAAAATCCCAAGCATAAGTTACTGTTCCTGAGTGAGTTGTGTTATTAGTAAAATTGATAGCCACTTTTTCACAAGCATTCAATACTTTGAAATCAATTTTAGGTATTTCTGTTACTACAACTGTTATAGTTTTAGTTTCCTCATAATTGTATGGCAATGAAATAGTACGTAATGATACTTTGTAACTTCCATATGTTGGGAATTTAAATACAGTTGTATAGGCATCAGAAGTATCTGCAGGGTTACCTGTTCCAAAATCCCACTTGTAGCTTAAACCACCACTTGAAATAGAGCTTAAATTGTCAAATAGAACTGCATCGCCGTCACAAACCGGTTGGTTAAATTTGAAATCAGGAACCGGACGTGGAGCAACAAATATGTGTCTTAAGATAGAAGAATCGCAAAAGTATGGTCCCATATCTTCAATACGCAATCCTACAATTATAAAAGTATCAGTAAGATTAGCATCCGGTTTGAAAGTTAATTTTCCTGGTCCACCACTGCTTGGGTTTGTCCAAGTATAGTATGATTTAGGAATATCTATACCTTTTTTGCTTTTTACGGTTAAGTTTAAAACTTTCCATTTTGTTCCATAACCACTATTTGAATAACCTGTAGGAGGAGTTAATTCATAGTTTAATTCATCACCTTCTGCTACAATATCAGGATTACTAATAACACCTAAAGTATTTGGTTGTGTAGTTTGGAAAGGAGTACCTTTTTCAAAACCAGCTCCATTTGGACTTGGATTAACTGTAATTGTAATTGGAACTCTTGCGCTTGGGCAAGAAGATTTTCTATAATAAATGGCTAAGTCTGGGCAATATGGGGCATAAATACCATTTGAAGCCCATTGTCCGTAAATATAAGATCCACCGGTTATTGATACATCACTATTACTGAAAGTAGAAGTACCATAAGTAGCATATAAGTCATTACCTGTAGTTGGTGTAGTAGTGATATAGAAGCTATAAGTTACACCACCCTTTAATGCTAATTCTTTGATTTTCAAAAATCCTCTATTACTTGCTCCTAATCTTGCAACACCATCACCTACAAAAGTCCAAGCAGATGGTGTTCTTTCGTTACCTGCATAGGCACCTACTCTATACCATATTTCATAAGTAGATCCTGTATAATTTTGATAGAAACGAATTGCAAAACTATCCACAGCTAAATCAGTAGATGGAGTAATATCAACCATTGTTCCGTTATAAGAACCGGTGTTACCTGATAAAATTGTAGTACCGCTAAATCCATTAGCTAAACTTGTTGGTGAACCCATTTTAAATGATTGTGCATAAAATGTATTTACACCTAAGAATAAGGAAGGAGACATAGTATTTTTACCTCTTGCAACAATATTACCACCTGTAGCCTTATCATACCAAACAACTGAATCTGTTTGGAATGGAGAAGTAGCTACCATTGGTGCTTTACCGGGACCGCATTTTACAGCATCTGTAGTTTTAGGAGTTCCTGAAGGGCCAATATATTTAAATGTTAATCTTGATGTATCGTTTGATTTATCAGGATCTGTTTTACCATTTGGAAAAGAAGTAAATACTTTAACAGTATAAGTTGTTCCATCAACAAAAGTGTAATTTGGAGAAAGAGTCAAATTTGTAGAACCTGCTTGTGAAATTGGTTTAGTAATATAATTCACTTTTTGGTATGTACCATTTACAGACCAACCAACTCTAACGCTATCTAGAGAATTATTACCTAAGTTACCAACGTTTACTACAAGATCGGGTTTGCATAAAGGAGGAGTAATAGCTGTTATACCTGCATCATCTGGGTCAGAAGAAAGTGTAATTGTATAATCTTCTGCTTCTCCATAGTTGTAATTAGAACAAGCGTCACCACTATTGGTACATGCACTGTAGTTAGTTCTTATACGCAAACGAGTCTTTCCTGTTTTAACACCTGAAGGAACCTTAAATGAAAAATATTGTAAAGTACTGCTACCTGCTGTTAGATATGGAGTGCACCATCCGGTTGACATCCATTCGTTGGCATCAGTAAAATCATTGTCAGCATTTAGATCAATCCAAACACCAACACCTACCGGGTAATTTGGACCGGTTGTAAAACCAATTGAATAGGATCCTCCGGCTTTTAAAGTAAATAGACTAGCTGTGTCTATTAAAAAGTAATCACCACTACTCGCATTACAACCATTGTAACCAAAAGTATTGTGTGATCTTGAGTACAACACATTGGATCCCTGTTTTAATTCAACCGCGTTGATCGACATATTGTAAGTTGTACAATTCCCGTTCTGGGAAGCATAATAAGGATCACAGTACGGTGACTGTGCCATTAAATTAGTTAGACTTATTGAAAAGACACCAATGAGAGCCAAAAAAGCCCTCGTTTTGCCCTTCAATAACATGCTCATACTGTTGGTAATTTTTATTTTCATGTTTTTTAGGATTAAAGTCCCAAATATATATGTTAATTTAATATGTGAAATATTTTTTTTAGAAATATGTGTATTTAATAAGTCAAAATTGCATTTGAACAAGTCTTATAAATTGATAATCAATCGTATAGGGTCCTTTTTTTGATAGATTTTATTGACATTATTATGAGATTTGGGCAAAATATTTTTTATTTTTTTATGCAACCTTTTCGATTTTCCATGTCCAATAACTATAAATTCAGACATATAATCCGATATTTTGAGTTTCTGATCGAAAAAATCAGGTAGAACGTATATGCATTCTATCTTTTTTTCTATGTTTATTTTTTCACTTAAACTCATTTGAAAGGATTTGAAAAATACTAGGCCTTTCTCAATGCAAAGTCCCATATTTTTATTAAAAAATTTCTTTTGATTAATCACATCCTTTATTAATATAGTTTGAGTAATTGGCCATTGCCTATTTTCAATCAACCAACCTCTTATGTAATACATTTTTTTATCCTCCGGTATTTCATCTGATATTAATACTGAGTTTTTACCATCAGCTAATAATATAGCATTGTAATTTGGAATGTTAAAAATTACAACCTGGTTTTGTTTCTGTAGTTTTAGCTTATCTAAACTATTCAATAACACTATCAACATTACCGATGTGAGCGCAGTCCATAATATGGGCATCGATTTTTTTAAAAAGCCTAGAGCAATACAAAACACCAATATATATAGTAATAATAATTGAATGTTATTAATTTTAACTCCATCCGTAAACGAATATGGCAAATCTTCAAACCACATTACCAAGTAATTTGTTATTTCAACCATCTTTTCAGTTATCCATGCAAATCCTAAAAGCAGTGGAGCACATTTTGAGAATATCACCATACAAATTCCGGAATAAATCACCAATGTTGTTAATGGGATAATTATAAGATTGGTAAAAAGAAAGTAATTGGGGAACTGATGAAAATAATACAAACTTAAAGGAAAGGTTGCAATTTGGGCGCAAATTGAAATATTCAGAATACTCCATATTTCCTTTAAAATTAAATTTGAAGGATACCAAAATCTTTGAATTTTTGGTTGAAAATACACAATTCCTAAAACAGCCATGTAAGATAATTGAAAGCCTATATTCAGTATCCACAATGGGTTTATTAGAAGGATTATTAAAGCCGAAAAAGCTATTAAGTTATAAACATTGGAGTATCGTTTTAAAAGTTTTCCAAACATTATTAAACTTATCATTAAGCCTGCCCTAATTATGGATGGTGCCATACCGGTAAGCAAACAATAACCCCAAATACCTATAAGTATAAGAAAAAACCGCAAGAAACTGCCATATCTAAATCGCTCCATAAACCATAATGATTTTGCAAAAAGTAAAAACACAATGGCCACATGCATACCTGAAACAGCCAATACATGCAAGGTTCCGGTTCTTGAGTATGCATTTACAAGATCCTTAGAGATATCACTTTTGTATCCAAATAAAAGCGACTCGGTTACAGCGATGGATTGCTCATGCTTCATGTTGGAATGTATGAGAGCTTTTAAATAACAGCTTGACTTTTCTGTAAAACGTTTAATTAAACCAATTTCTTGAAATCGAGTAACGTAATATTGTTTTTCAGAACTTATAAATGCCGTGCAGTGAATTCCTTGTTGTGCTATATACTTTTTATAGTTGAATTGAAATTGGTTTTCAGGCTCAGGAATTGATTTGAACTGACAATTGATCAGGATAAAACTGCCCGATTGAGGAAGCTTGGCCGGTTTGAGAAAATAAATAATAGTCTTTTCATCAACTCTAGTAAATTTTCCGTTCTTAAACAGCTTTCCTATTACTAAAGCCTCAGTTCTAAAAGTTTTAGCCTTTTCTTGTGGTGTCTCTTCCAGCTTAATCAAGTATACTGCATTCTTGTTATTGGTCAATATATTGCCATTCGCCATTTTGTCTGCTTTTAAATTGGTTAAATACCCACCAAAACATAAAAAAAAGCCCAGAATACTTAAGGAGTTAAAAAAGTTGGCATGCCAGTTTGTTCTTACAAAGTAAAGCAGAATACATAAAAGACCCATGAAAATACAAGAAACGCCAGTGTATTTACCAATTGAAGGAAAAGCAATTACTAAACTTGTTCCTATTATAAATGGAGTTAAAAGTTTAACAAATGGTAATTCTCGTGCCGAGTTCATGCCTTTTTAAAAAGGCTAAATTCTTACATGTTAGCTAAAATGAAAAGGAATAAAATATTCCAGTCTAAAATTGGAAGAATCAACTATTTTGCCAAAATCTATATTTAGATTGGTTATGTAAGGGTACAGTGTTTAGAACTTTCTGTATATGTAACTTTTAAACTCTTTAACAAGTTCAGAATCTACATCCCAATTTAGTTTACCTGAAATTTCTTCAAAAACATCTAATGCAGTTTGTTTGTTATCAGCTTCCTCCAAAGATCTAATTGCTTGAGAATATGCATGTGATTGGCCGCCAAACAAATTATTTTGAAGTTCAAATCGCTTACTAATATCAATTGCAGATGGGATGGTAGGTATTTTAGAATTAGGAAATGTGTCGTGTAAAAGCTTTTCTTCCTTAGTTGAAGAAATGTGTTCATGAACTGTTTTGCTCTTGGGTTCTTGACCAATTTTTTCTAAAACACTTTTTTCTGTAATTACCTTTTTAACAGGAATGTATATCGGATCCGGTTTTTCTTCTACAGGTACAAATTGTGGTGTTTTTGTTTTTTTAACTTCAATAGTTGGGGGAGAGATTATTTCATTTTTTTCATCCACTTTTGATTCATCTGGCAATTTATTAACCGGAACGAATCGTGGCTCAGCCATTATTATTTTTTCTTCCGGAATTTCAATTTGTGGAATCGGTTCGATTTCCGGTTCGATTTCTTCCACTATTTCTTGCACTTCCTCTAATTCAACGTTTTCTGAAATTGGCTCCTCCTCTAAAATTTCGGGAACATTGTTAGAAATTTCAACAATGGGTTCAACGTGAGGAGATGGAGGTTTTATAAAATCCTGAGGTAGGTTTAAATGCGCTGAATTTGAGTTAAGTAGTTGCAGTTGTCCAATTGCCTCATAAAGCTCCAGGCATTGTTTTCGCATCAAATCTGTTTCAATTTGTGAAAAAGTGCCCTCATGTGCCGTTAGCATTTTGTTCTGCTCCGACATTTTTTCAAGAAGTGTTTTAATTACGTTGTGCAACAGAGCTCTGTTCATATACTAATATCTGTTATTAAATAACGATCAAAGTTAATAGCTTTGTACCCTACATGCCTAATATATTTTTCAACGACTGACCATGTTTTTAGAATCTTCATCAAACCGGGGAAGCATAGAGGTGATTTGTGGCTGCATGTTTAGCGGAAAAACAGAGGAATTGATTCGTAGGATTAAAAGGGCAAGGATAGCGGGCCTGGAAACCATTCTTTTTAAACCCGTGATTGATATCCGCTATCATAAAGAGAAGATAGTTTCACATAATAGGAATAGTATGGATGGAATTACAGTGAGCAATTCAAAGGACATTCTGAATCAAATAAAAGATCAAACTGTTATTGGAATTGACGAAGCGCAGTTTTTTGATCAGGAGGTTGTGGAATTATCTAAATATCTAGCTTCACAAAATAAAAGAGTAATTATTGCAGGCCTTGATATGGATTTTCTTGGGCGCCCTTTTGGCCCAATGCCCTTTTTGTTATCTATAAGTGAATATGTAACTAAGCTTCATGCAATTTGCAAACACTGCGGTAATACTGCAACACATACATATAGAAAAACACGTTCTAACCAAACTGTAGAGATAGGTGAAACAGATATTTATGAGGCCAGGTGCAGAAAGTGTTTTGAAAAAGGGCAGGATCTAAAAGAGGAACAAATTGGATTATTTTGAGTCTAGTTTGAAAAAAATGCATTTACAATAATTAAAAGTTTAAGAATTGGCCAAACGGTAACCAGTGCAAAGTCAGCAAAAAACCGGTACCTTCTATTTACTTTAAACCAATTTGTTTTGTAGCAAATAAAACGCAGAAACAGTGAAGCAAACATCAAACTTAAAGTAAATGGCCAAGATTTAAAGTTTAAAGATGTTGAAATTATCAAAAAAATAAGTATCCATAAAAGTACCCTTTTTATTAGTATAAGGTAAAATTCTGCATTGCCCTTGTCGTTTTCATTATTGCTTTCAGGAAATTCAAAATATTCAAGTACAAGTTGATTTAAAAAAGCAAGTAGTGTCATAATTATTCTCTCCATGCTTAAAAAGTCAGCAAAAAAACCTGCTCCCGAGTATAGTGAAACTACAACATTCGACACTATACAAGAAATAACCAGCATTTTTACAATTCCATTGATGTAGCCTTTGAATTTTAGAAAAAAATAGGAAATAACTACTGGAACCAACCAAAACCCGTTTTGAATAAATATAGCTTCTTTATGTTTTATGATGAGGAATAACTCAACCACAAGAAGTAAAATTACAATTATAAATATGGGAATTCGATAATGGTAATGGAAATCATAACGATGAATACCTGAATTTCCTTTTAAATTCCATCCATCCATTAAATGATCTGCTGTATAAATTATACAGACTGTCATGGACAATAAGACTAAAAAAATTATTTTATAAAAATTAAAGGGAAAGGCTTCTTGAAAAAATAATGCACAACTTAAAACACCCAGAATTACGTTTAAACTGAGTATATTGGTATATTTTAAGATATTTTCAATAAGTTTTATCTTTCAAAATTAAGCATTCTAATGGTTTGTTTTTGACCAAAAAGTAAACCTACTTTAAAGTTAAATCTTCCATTTTTTTGATTATTGGTATTTGGTTGTAATTTTTTGTTTTTCCTATTAATCAAAATTATCACTTTCACATTAGAGACTTAAATCTAAAATAAAATTATCTTTGCTCCACTATGATGGAATCTGCTGCTGAAAACGCTGCCATGACTAAAGAAGAATTTAAAAAGGAAGTAATGCAAGATTACCGCATTGCTTATGAAAGTAGACAAGCCAGCTTACTTGGAAGAAAAGAGGTTCTTACAGGCAAGGCTAAATTTGGAATTTTTGGAGACGGCAAAGAGGTTGCACAGATTGCAATGGCCAAAGCTTTTCAAAAAGGTGATTTTAGATCAGGTTATTACCGTGATCAAACATTTATGTTCGCTACAGAAATGAGTAATGTGCGTGAGTTTTTTGCACAACTTTATGCTGATCCTGATGTAGATCGAGAACCTTGTTCAGCCGGGCGAAGTATGAATGGCCACTTTGGTACACGATTGCTTAATACTGATGGTACTTGGAAGACTCAAACAGATCGTTATAATTCGTCAGCCGATATATCACCAACTGCAGGTCAAATGCCACGATTGCTAGGATTAGCCTATGCATCCAAATTATATAGGGAAAATAAAGAGTTACATTCATTAACTGATTTTTCTGTTAATGGCAACGAGATTGCATTTGGAACTATTGGAAACGCAAGCACAAGTGAAGGGGGATTTTGGGAGGTAATAAATGCCGGAGGTGTGCTCCAGGTCCCTATGCTTGTAAGTATTTGGGATGATGAGTACGGAATTTCAGTTCCGGCCAGATATCAAACCACAAAGGAAAACTTAAGTTCCATATTGAGTGGGTTTAAAACCGATGAAAATGGAAAGGGTTATGAACTTTTTAAGGTAAAAGGATGGGATTATCCAAATCTAATTAAGACTTATCAAAAAGCGGCCAAAATTTGCCGTGAGTTTCACACACCGGTAATAATTCACGTTGTGGAGGTTACGCAACCACAAGGTCACTCCACCTCCGGTTCTCATGAACGATATAAATCTAAAGAAAGGTTGAATTGGGAAGCAGAATACGATTGTATTCCTCAAATGAAAAAATGGATGATTGAATCGGGGATCTCTACAGAAAATGAACTTGAGGAATTAGAAAAACAAGTGATTACATCTGTTAAAGCAGAACAAAAAGCAGCTTGGAATAATTATCTCAATCCCATAAAAATCGATAGGGATAAAGCTGTTACACTTATAAATGAATTAGCTCAAAGCGCAACAAATAGTAGCATTATCCTTTCATTGAGTTCACAGCTTAAAAATAGCGATGAATTAAATAGAAGAGATATTTTTTCAGTTATAAATCAATGTCTGAGACTAACAATTAACGAAAAAAGTGAAGTCAGAAACAGGTTGATTAACCTACTTGCTGAATTTAAAGGTGAAGGTAAAGAAAGATATAATTCCTATGTTTTTAGTCAAAGTTCTCAATCCGTATCTAAAATAAAGGAAATAAAACCAGTTTATAGTGAAAATTCACCAATTTTGGATGGGCGTGAAGTTGTTCAGTCATGTTTTGATAATGCCTTTGAAAGAGATTTAAGTATTGTTGCTTTTGGCGAAGATGTAGGTAAAATTGGAGATGTTAACCAGGGTTTTGCAGGATTACAAGAAAAATATGGAGAACATAGAGTAACAGACACAGGAATTCGCGAACTTAGTATAATTGGGCAAGCAATTGGTATGGCGATGCGGGGATTGAGGCCAATAGCAGAAATTCAATACCTTGATTATTTGCTTTATGCATTACAGATAATGAGTGATGATATTGCCACTTTACAATACAGGACAAAAGGTGGGCAAAAGGCACCGGTAATAATTCGAACACGAGGACATAGACTTGAAGGTGTATGGCACAGTGGCTCACCCATGGGAATGATTATTCATGCACTAAGGGGAATACATATTCTTGTGCCACGCAATATGTGTCAGGCTTCAGGTTTTTATAATACTCTTCTTAAAAGTGATGAGCCGGCACTAGTTGTGGAATGTTTAAATGGCTACCGATTAAAGGAAAAATTACCTGATAATATTGGGGAATTTACTTTACCTCTAGGTGTTCCGGAAATTTTGATTGAAGGGTCGGATGTAACCTTGGTAACCTATGGAAGCAGCTGCCGTATTGCAGCCGAAGCTATTGAAAACCTTGCGGCTCATAACATTTCTGTTGAATTAATTGATGTGCAGACCTTGTTACCCTTTGATGTAAATCATTTAATTGTTGAATCAGTTAAAAAAACTAATAAAATTGTATTTTTAGATGAAGACGTACCCGGTGGTTCTACTTCCTTTATGATGCAACAAGTAATTGAAAACCAACAAGCATTTAAATATCTTGATGTGGAACCAATTTCAATTTCAGCCAATGAACATAGGCCTGCTTATGGAACGGATGGAGATTATTTTTCAAAACCTAACCCTGAAACTGTTTTTGAAGCCATTTACACAATGATGCATCAATACAATCCGGCTAAATATCCATCCTGGCTATAAGAATTGATTGAATATTAGCCGAAATTGATTTCTGTGCTGTCTCCTAAATTCAGACTTAGGGACACACCTTTTAAACTTGCGTCGTTGCCAATGATGCTGTTGTCAAGATTGGCATTTTCCAGGTGAGAGTATGGGCCAATAATTGAGTTTTTAATTATACTATAATTCATTATGATATTGTTTCCTATGGAAACATTTGGTCCTATTATGGAGTTTGAGATTTTAGAATCTGCTCCGATATAAACAGGATCAATTATAATGGTGTTACTAAAATCGGAAGCCTTGGCTCTTGTATATCCGTCGCCTTTTAATAGAATTGCATTGGTTTCTAAAAGGATATCTTTTTTACCACAATCAAACCACGCATCAACATGATAAGCATACATTTTAACTCCGTTGTCTATCATTAGCATTAACACATCAGTTAATTGGTATTCACCTCTATTTATAACTCCGTGTTCTATGCTATAATTAAGTGCTTGTTTTAACTGTTTCGTTTCACAAATTTTATAGATACCAACCAAGGCTTGGTTTGATTTTGGAATATTCGGTTTTTCTACCAGTTTTGTAATCAAGCCATTATCTTCAATTTCGGCAACTCCAAACTCACGTGGATCATTTACGCGTTTTACTCCTAAAAGTGAATGATCAGTTTCGATTAATTTTCTAAGATCTGCCTGTACAATTGTATCTCCAAACACTATTAATACCGGTTCTTTGTCATTTAATAAGTCTTTTGCCAACCATATAGCATGCCCGGTACCTTTGCCATCTGTTTGCACAACAAAATATGATTTTATATCGCTATAATTATGAGTAACGTATTGTTCAATTTTATCTCCTAAATAGCCAATAATAAAAACGAATTCATCAATTCCAGAGGCTATCAAGCTATCAATAATATGGGCGAGAATAGGTTTCCCGGCCACCGGAATGAGAGATTTAGGTTGGGTGTGAGTGTGAGGTCTTAATCTGCTTCCAATTCCTGCAACGGGTATAAGGGCTTTCATTTAATTTATTATTTGTAATTAAAATTCAAATTTTTAGTCATCTATTTATTTCTCCATAGCTCAAAAGGATTTCTGATGAAAATTTTCGTATGAGTATAGAACTCAAGATAAGCAAACCAACAATAAAAATTGTTTCAAAGCAAGTATTAAACACAAACATTTTTCTACTAAAAAGTAATGTAAATAAAAAACCCGGACAATTTTGTTGCCCGGGTTTTTATATGATTTAGATTCTTAATTTTTCTTTCCTCTGATCAATGTAACAGTACCACTGTTTGGTTTTTTCCGTCCATCGTTCAGTTCTTTATTCTTAATTTTATAGTTCATGATGTAGAAGTAAGTTCCCTCAGGACAATCAGCCCCTTTGTTTTTAACCTTACCGTTCCATGCGAAGTTTTGATCTTTACTTTCGAAAACAACTTCTCCCCATCTGTTATAGATAATGATATCAAATTGATCTAATCCTTCTGCATTTGCTCTGAACACATCATTGATTCCATCGGCAGGTTCAGGAGTGAATACGTTGTAAGGGATAATTTTAGATACAAATTTGTAACAAACTTGTTTAGTGATGCTATCAACACAACCAATTGAATTTTTCGCAAGAAGAGTTACATTGAAACATCCTGTATCTTGCCAAGTGTAACATGGATCGGTTTCAGTAGATGAACCATCACCACGTGGATCTTGGAATACCCATTCGTAACTTACTGCATTAACTGAAGTGTTAGTAAAGCAGAACTTAGGTGCATCATCCGGTGTAATATCAAAATCAGCTTTTACGTCAACTACCACAACATCCTTTTTAACTGTGTCTAAACATTTGTGGAATTCAGGTGTATCATAATCAGGAATCATGATTACCTTAAATGTACCTGTTTTAGAGTATGAATGGCTTGCTGTTGGGTTACTTGTATTTACAGTGTCACCATCTCCAAATCTCCAACTGAAACGTATGTATAGAGGATCGGATGTAGATGTAAATGAAACTAATTCATTAGGACATACAGTGTCGTTTGGTGCAATATCAAAGTTAGAAGGAGCGACAGGTTTAACCCTTACTATTCTTTCAATTTTGGTAACAAGTTCAGAACTTGTATCAGGATAGATTGCAGAACAACGGATGGCTGTACCATTAATCACATCAAACTGTGTAAGGTATACTTTATATGTACCTGGAGCATTATATCTGTGACCAACGGAGGTTTTGGTGTTGGCAGAAGCAACTTTACCGTCGCCAAAATTCCACTCCCAAGTTGGAGAGAACAATGGGTCGTAACTTAAGTTGTCGAAAATAACACTATCACCTACGCAAACTACTGTATCACTAATTGGGTTAAAGTATGGTCTCGGGCCATTAATCGTGATCATTAAACTTGCGCTGTCTTCACAACCTAATCGCGTTCTTACTTTTAATCTAACAGTAAATGTTCCATTTTGAGTGTAATCGTGAGAAGGGTTTGTTAACTTACTTTGACGTTTACCATCACCGAAATCCCAAGTCCATTCCACAATTTCATCGCATTTAATACCTTTTGTAATCATGCATGGATCAATAACTTTGGATGTATCGCTGAAAGAAATAATGTTCTTACAGCTTAATCCACCGGCATTAAGAGCTTTAAATCCTGCTAATACTCCGGTTACATAAACATTTTGTTTTGCAGTATCCATACAACCAACGCTATCTTTCATTGCAATACGGATTTTATAAACTCCCGGATCATCGTAATGCCATCTGAATGGAGGAATACCTAAACCTGTAACATTAAATTGTTGAGATATTAGTGAATCATTGTGTTCGTTGAAATCGATTTTTTTCCATTCACGTAATTTTACAAAACGGTTAGGATCCATCCAATAAGCTTTTGGATCTAAGAATACAAATGGATCTTCGTATGCAAAATAACGAATGCTATCGCGAAGTACTACATCTGTTCCGTGACAAATAACGGTATCAGAGTAAGTCCAGTTCCAGAAAAATCCAACATCTACTTCTTTGTTACGTGGACCGAAACATCCTTCAGTGTTTCTTAACTGGAATGTTGGGAAATATCTGTTTGCTTTTTTGTAAGCGTGACGGAAAACCCCTGGTGTAACTCTCAATTGAGAATAACGGTTAGGATTAGTTTGTCTTAGAGTATCAAAACCAGCCATGCTTTTTGCTCTCCAATGGAAAGACTCCGAAATAATTGTAGAATCTGTTTTAGTATAATCTGTGTAACGGTACCAGTTTTCTAAAAAGACTGAGTCGCTTCCATTTTTACCCTTCATTAATACTTGATCGGGACGATGACGCGAGAATGTTAAGGCATCTCGGTAAGGAGTAACACCATAGGAAATTAAACTACCTAAGCCGGTTGTATCAATACATCCAAATCCGGTTCCATTACCAAAATAGAATGGTATATCGGCCGATGGGATTTCATTCATATTTAAGCCAAGACCTTCAAATGCCCGTTTAAGTGCATCTCCGGCCCTCGAAATATCAACACCTATACTCCATTTACGAATAACTGCGGTAACTAGAGTATCAATTGTTTTATAACTGAATCCATCATATTCTAAACGGATTACATAATTATATAGCCACTTATCGGTAGGTTTCCAATTTACACCTTTATCGTTTCTGTTATTGTTTGGACCTTTATATGGTTTGTAATAGAAGAATCTTTCTTCATAGTAAGATCCTTCATCATCATTCCAGTTCCAAACCAAACTAGTAATACTGTCCATTAAAGGATCACCTAATTGGAATGTAATAGTATCACCAACACACACTGTTTTTTTATCTTTTTCAGGAGAAATTACAGTAAAACGAGAGTCTAAGTATAAGTAACGGAAGGCATTGTGGTACCAGAAGGTGTCAATACATTCGATAGAGTCAAGTGGTCCGGTTTTATCTAACCAACGACCATTTCCAATTACAACACCAACAGTTACCCAACCCGGGTTACGGTCACGAATTTCACCGGCACCATAAGGTTTAACAAACTTGGTTGGATATGCACCGGATAATTGATAACCAAGATGCCAAGGAGCACTACCGGGTAAAGGAGGTGCAAGGAATCCACCATGACTTACCCAATTATTTTTACCACTTGCAGAGTCAAAGTTAAATTTAAGTAATCTTTGAGTACAACCGGGTTTAGTTTTTCCAACATCAAACTCCATACCGTATGGAGGGCTAGGAGGAGCATAACATCTAACACCTTTAAATTCTAAGCCTCTTGCATTTGGTGGCAATAATGCCAATGAAATTTGGCTTATGCTTTTGCAACGAAGTGCGTGAACTGTATCTTCATGATAAAGAGCGACAGTATTACACTGAGCTGATTTAGTGAAGAAGTTAGTTCTATGGAAACTTGAGTCAATAAAAGTACGAGATCTCTGAATAAAGGTATCTCTTCCTCCAATAATGGTATCAACACAAATGGTTGTAGGAACCGCTTTGATTTTTTTACCGGCTGTAATTACTACTTGTGCAGCTAATGTAGCGTCATCACCTTTGTATAATTCAAATTGATCTCCAATTTTAAGCTTATGTTTTCCGGAACTTAATTGATAAGTAACACCAGTGGTAATATTTTTGACCCCTATAGGACCTTGAACATTAAATGTCCATTCCTCATCACTTAATGTTGCAGTATAATACCCCGGACCTTTAATGTCCCTCACCCGTTTTATCCGGAAAGAACCCTCCATTTTTTCAAGATCAGTTGTGCTTATATTATTATTGCCAAAACTATAAGATGCTCCGTAAGGTAAGATTACAAGAGTATCAGCAGGGATTTCAAAAGAATCACGGGGATAGTATCTTACTTTGTAGCAGAAGCGTCCACCTTTACACAATACTGTTTTTTCAGCAGGAGTACTAAAGAACTGACCACCGTTATAATATTTGTAGATTTGATCCCAAGGAGTATACCAGTGAACAGGAAGAGAATCTAAACTGAAATTACAATTCAAACCAACGTTTTTGTTTCTTTTGGTATCGGTGGTACATTTTGGAGCATAATTATCACCAAATGTCCATAATCTCAACACGTGATCTTTGTGTCGCTGAGTTGGCGGTGGGAATACAGAATTTATTGCTGTTTGATCACCAGGCCATTTGAAAGCATATTCTTTAAGCTTTTTAATAACCAAGGTATCTTGTCCAGAAATAATTGGATTGCTTACAGCTCTTTTTTCTTTCTTACCATTCACATAAAAAATGATACTATCAGCTGTTAAGGCAGATTGAGGGAAGGTTTCCAAAGTATCATTTT
>Ga0154020_10002898_pt1 | contig 20859 bp, 20 predicted proteins | sample Klosneuvirus_201_FD_109709 | JGI IMG/M metagenome (GOLD analysis project Ga0154020, IMG submission 109709) | Active sludge microbial communities from wastewater, Klosterneuburg, Austria - Klosneuvirus_20160825_MG | ecosystem: Engineered > WWTP > Aerobic digester > Activated sludge | place... | reverse complement strand
TGTATTCGGTTGGATTGATCAGGTTGAGATTGAATCTTAGTGATCCAATTGCTAAAGACCTTTTTCATGATTTAGGGGTTTTGGGGTGATTAAGCCAAAGAAAACTAACATTGCAATGTAACAATCGTGTAATGTATGAACATAAATGCTAAAATGTTAGCTTAGTAACCAGATTGTATAGGGCCATTTCCTGTTTCGAGCCAATTAATCAATTGTTAAATGAGGTTTTTCAATTACAGTATTAGGGTTATACAGCTTGGCTTACTCCTCAGCTCCTTTTCAGCCGCTTCACAAACTCAGCTATTTGAAAGTGACGATTTGTTAGAAATTACCTTATCAGGAAATATTACTGAATTATTTAAAGACCGAGCAAATGATTCACCATACCGTGAACTTAGCTTATCCTATAAGGGAAGTGATAACATTACGGTTACCATTCCCATAAAGGTTAAAACCAGGGGTCACTTTCGAAAACAAAAAGGTGTTTGTAAAAATCCGCCATTGCTGCTTAACTTTTCTGAGGAGCTTAGTAAGAATACGCTGTTTGATAAACAGGATAAGATAAAATTGGTAACTCCTTGCCAAGGCGAGAAGTTTGTTGTGCGCGAGTATCTGGCTTACAAAATTTATAACTTAATCACTCCAAAAAGTTTTAAAGTAAGGTTGGTAAAAATTGTGTTCGTTGACCCCACTGCTAAGACACCGACTGAATCTCAGTTCGGTTTTTTTATTGAAGAAGAAGAACAAATGGCAAAACGGAATAGTAGTACTTCGGTTGAAGGAAAAATAGTGCGACCTGAACAAACAGATCGAAATGATTTTCTTACTATGGCTATGTTTGAGTACCTGATTGGAAATACCGATTGGTCGGTTCAGTATCTACAAAATATGAAACTTATTTCGAATGAGTTAGGAACACTTCCAACTCCAGTTCCTTATGATTTTGACCATGCAGGAATTGTAGGAGCCCCATATGCTAAACCAGCTGCAGAATTGCTTATGAGCTCAATTCGCGAAAGAAGGTATAGAGGCTACTGTGTGCAAGACATGAATCAGTTTACACCAGTAATTGAAAAATTCAACGAAAAGAAATTCGAGTTTTATAACCTGTATAAAGACAATCCATTATTGGATGAAGGATATATTAAATCAACGATTAGATTTTTAGATGATTTTTATAAAACCATCAACGATCCAAAAAGATTAAAATTCGAGTTTCAATATCCGTGTGATGTAAATGGAACCGGGAATGTTGTGATTAAGGGTTTAAAAAAGAATTAATAATCACCAATCGTTTCTTTCAACTGATTGAGTGCAGTTTTTAGTTGTTCATCATTAGGAGCAACGCCATGCCATTTGTGTGAGCCCATCATAAAATCAACCCCAAAACCCATTTCAGTTTTCATTAGGTTCATTACTGGCTTTCCTTTTCCTGCGAGAGATTTTGCCTTCTCCAGTCCGGAAACTAAAGTTTCCATATTATTGCCATCAAACTCTTGTACAATCCAACCAAAGGCTTCCCACTTTGCTTTCAAATCAAGCAACGAAAGAATTTTATCAACAGGACCATCAATTTGTTGACCATTATAATCTATGGTTGCAATTACATTATCCATTTTATTGTGAGCCGCATACATGGCTGCTTCCCACACCTGGCCCTCTTGTTGTTCGCCATCACCCATCAATACATAAACGAGATTTTTATCGCCATCCAATTTCTTTGCTTGAGCTGCGCCCAATGCAACAGATAGTCCCTGGCCTAAGGAACCGGAAGCAATTCGAATTCCAGGAAGATGCTCATGCGTTGCCGGATGACCTTGTAGTCTGGAATTTAAAAAGCGAAATGTGGCTAATTCTTTTGCATCAAAATACCCGGCACGGGCCAGCGTTGAATACCACACAGGAGAAATATGTCCATTCGAAAGAAAAAACAAGTCTTCATTTTTTCCATCCATATTAAATTTAGGATTATGCTTGAGAGTATGAAAATACAAGGCCACGAAAAAATCAGCGCAGCCTAATGATCCGCCTGGATGGCCACTTTGACAGGCATGCACCATGCGTACAATATCTCTACGAATTTGACTGGCAGTAGTTTTTAGTTGGGCAAGATCAGAATTTGACATCGATAGGTGTTTTTACGTTGCCGCGAAGATAAGACATAACTGTTTATGCAACCTTAAAACACTTCAATAAAATATGATGTTTGCTGCTAAAATTACTTTTTCTTTTTGGCTGCTTTAGCAACTGGTTTGGTAGCTTTTTTAGTGGGCTTACTTTTAACCGCTGGCTGTTTTACGGAGGTTCCTAAAATTTGGTCAGCGTGATTTTTAGTATCAACCTTTTCAATTACTTCGGTTATAATTCCCTTTTCGTCAATAAGATAGGTGATGCGCGCGGTGCCCATATACTTTCGTCCGTACATAGATTTTTCAACCCATGCTCCAAACTTTTCGTGAACAGATTTATCAGTATCGGCCAATAGCCTGAATGGGAGTTTCTCCTTTTCTATAAACTTTTTATGAAGTTTTTCAGTATCGGTGCTAATACCCAACACCTCGTACCCAGCTTTTTGAAGGGTTTTATAATTATCGCGCAAGCTACATGCTTCGGCTGTACAACCCGGAGTTAGATCTCTTGGGTAAAAGTAGAGTACAACTTTTTTTTCCTTTAGATCCGAAAGTTTAATGGTGTTGCCATCCTGGTCTGTTGTCTTGAAGTCAGGAGCTTTTGATCCAATTGTGAGTGCCATAGCTATATCTTTTGTTTAAAAATACTTTCGTTGCCAGCCTGATCAACCACCTTCAATTCAAAATCTCCATCCAGAAGTTTTGTTCCATCAGCTTTTTCTGATTTCAGAATTCCGGTTTTATAATCATACACCATTAACAACCATTGGCCATTAAGGTTTGCTTCGAAGTAGGAAATTCCACTTAAGTTATCTCTAATCTTAAAGCGAGCTGCGGCAGATGACAATCCAATTTTCGTAATGGTTGGGGGAACAGTATCACGTAAGAAAGTAAACTGACCAAAGTCTCGGGTATTAAATTTAACGCGGTTGCTTTTCCATTCGCAAGGCACATACGCAAATCCTTTTCCTTCTTTGCGGTACAGCCCAAGATTGCGCGATTGAAAATAATTCAGTTTGGGCTTTAGTGTTACGGATATGGATTTGCTTAATGCTTGTGTACGATTGCCAATGGAAAAAAATTCTTGTCCTTGCAGCGTGTCATAAGTAAGTTCTAGAAATGCGGTATCATAAAGAGATTGTTTAGGAAACTCGATATCAACCCAGTCGCTATAATATTTATATTCAGTTTCGGAAGGCACCTTACCTTTAAAGTTAGTTTTTACAATTCCCTGACAGGTTTGTATTGAATCGGGAAGCAATGTTTGAAGATTGACTAAAAATACGTATTGATTTGACCCTGTATAAGAAGCATCTATCTTACTTGATTTTCCTTTTTCCCAAAGGGTAATCTTGTTTTCATCACGGCATGCTTTACACGTTATTTTTAAAATATTTTCTTGAATTTCAGTAACAATAGGTTTGCTACTTGAACTTAGTAATGGAGTTTCAATAACGGCTGGACTTTGCTTTAATACAAAATGAACGTTGCTTACATTTTTATTGAAATCCTTCAATCTAATATCGACTGGTGTTTCATTTTGTTTTAAAGTAATACCATTTTTTTTCACTACCCCTGAATAATAATTTAACCGATTGCCATCATCAATATAAAGTTTGTTGTAGCGGGCTCCATTAAGTTCTAGTACTTTATAATCCATAAGCGCAAGAATTCCTCGAGTTTCATTGAAGTCAATCTTATCAATTGTTTGCGTGAATACAAGTTGACTATCAACTCTCATATCAATAAAGTTTATGCCATAATGGAACCGCGAGCTTTCCATTTTATCGTGCGCAAGAATTTCTACACCAATATTTCCAGTAGCTAAAATCGGGTAGGGTAGCACATAGTTTGATCCATTCTTCACCACGGAAAATTCAAACCGACCAAACTGATCGTTGATTCGTGATTTAATATCCATTGTCTTTAACGCTACCTTAAAAACAAGTGGCGATACGTTATCTCTAACTTCATTAAAATTATAAATAAGCGGATTGATGGCTTCATTGTTTTCGTTACGTACTTCAAAATGAAGATGTGGACCACCAGAGCCACCTGTATTACCAGATAGGGCAATGAGTTCGCCTTTACTTATTTTAAATTGATTAGGTAAAAAAGTAAGGTCTATCTCAGAGACTTTTCGCGCATACCTTTCTTTGCGGATGTACTCGCCAACTGCTCCTTTAAATTCATCGAGGTGAGCATACACAGTGGTGTTGCCATCGGCATGGGTAATATGCAGTACATTTCCATAGCCGCCTGTTGTTGCTGTTGCACGAGAGATGTATCCATCATCGGCAGATAAAACAGGAATTCCAATACCGGGTGTATCAATGTCAAGCCCTGCGTGAAAGTGCGTGCTACGCAATTCGCCCATAGTACCGGTAAGCGTAGCGGTGTTGCCAGGTTTTACAGGAAACAGGTAATTGCTTTTTTCTGCCTTGCGGGGTAAGGTTGTTTTATCAGGACTGAATTGCGCAAAGGCGCTGCCGCAAAAAAGAAAAAAGCTAAAAAATACTACTTCACTTAACTTCAAACTCCAGTAACTTCTCATGCTCTATGTAGGCGGATAGTTTATTTCCAATTGCCACAGGGCCAACTCCTTTAGGGGTGCCGGTAAAAATCAAATCCCCGGTGCGTAACGTAAAAAATTTTGATAAATAAGAGATTATATAATCAAACGAAAAAAGTAACAAACTTGTGTTGCCTTCCTGTTTAAGCTGTCCATCAACTTCTAATTTAAAATTGATGTTTGTTAAATCTTTGAATTCACTAACAGGTATAAACTTATCAGAAAGCGGAGCGGAACCATTGAATCCTTTAGCTATATCCCAAGGCAAACCTTTTTCTTTTAGTTTCGATTGAAGGTCACGCGCAGTAAAATCTATTCCTATACCAATAGCATCGTAATACTTATGGGAAAATTTTTCCTCAATGTTCTTGCCTTCTTTACAAATTCTCAACACTAACTCAACCTCATGATGAACGTCTTTCGAAAAATCGGGATAGTAAAACGGTGCGTTGTTGCGAATGACGGCTGTATCCGGTTTCGTGAAAATAACAGGCTCAGTTGGACGCTCGTTATTTAGCTCCTTTATGTGTTCAGCGTAGTTTCTACCAATAGCAAAGATTCTCATGCAGTGTCTAACTTTCCAGCAAATTTAGGAACATTCTAAAGGTAAACGTTCAAATTCATCGAGAATTTTGAATTTTTAAAGACAAACGGCTCTACATTTGTAGCCTAATGAAATAAAGGTTATGATTCGAAAATTAATAGTACTTATAATTAGTGTCGCTGTATTGTATGCGTGTGCTACTGTTCCGGTAACGGGGCGTAAACAACTTAGCCTGGTTTCCAGTGCTGAGATAAATCAAATGTCGGCAACGCAATATCAAGATGTGATTAAGGCCGGACCAATCTCAACCAATCAGGAACAAACTGCTATGGTGAAGCGGGTAGGAGTTCGGATTCAAAAAGCAGTAGAGAAGTATATGGCCGATAAAGGAGCGAGTGATCAACTTGCCGGATTTAATTGGGAGTTCAATCTCATTCAAGATGATAAGACGGTAAATGCGTGGTGCATGCCCGGTGGCAAAGTTGCTTTCTACACGGCCATCTTGCCAATATGCAAAGATGAAGACGGCATTGCAGTAGTAATGGGACATGAGGTTGCCCATGCAATTGCTAACCATGGTGCCGAGCGTATGAGCCAGGGAATGATTGCTGAATTTGGATTGAGCACAATCGGTGCAGCCATGGGGCAAAACCCAACGGCAACTCAACAAATATTTATGCAGGCAGTAGGTATGGGCACTAATGTGGGTATGTTGAAGTTTTCAAGAAGTCACGAATCGGAAGCCGATCACATGGGGTTGATCTTTATGGCTATGGCCGGATATGATCCAAACACCGCACCTAAGTTTTGGGAAAGAATGTCAACTATGAGCGGGGGTGAGGCACCACCAGAGTTTTTGTCAACTCACCCATCGCACGCAACCCGCATCAAGGATTTAGAAGGCTGGATTCCTGAAGCCATGCAATACTATAAGAAGTAACTTTTTTAATAACAATTAAACCATTAGCGCACCTAAGCGTTAATGGTTTATTTATTTATGGTTGATGCGTACAATTTCTTAGCCTCTTGGCAATTATTTCCTGAAAAAGGAACGTATGAGTTTGGTAGCAGGCCAAAGTCAGGGATTTTTAGAATTGAGTTAGAAGGCACAGGTAAGCAGCTTGCCATTTCTATGAATTGGGTTTCGATAGAGGATCAGGCCTTTGCATCACACTACATGGTAACTCCTGATGGCAAGGAAACCGATTTTGATAATCATGATATTGGAGAAACAATAAGAGGTGAGTTTATAGACTCGATTTCATTTAAAACAGTCTTCTGTAAAAATGAAAAACCTTCGCTTGAAGTATTGCATGAGATTACTCCAAAAGGATATTTAAAAGTAACTCAGCATCATTACAACGGGCTTGGAGAAAAATTTATAAATGAAGAAATCTATCACAAGCAGTTAAGTGTGCTGCCATATTCAACTTCAGTTTCGGGTGCAGTTATAAAACCAACGGAGGCTGGTGTTATTCGTCATCAAGCGCTGTCGGCTATGGAAGAGCAAACCAATATGCAACTTACGCAGATTCGGCAGCAGATTGAGTTGCTTGCAATTCAAGCAAAGGAAATACAAAAGCGAAAGGAGCTGTCCATGATTATTTACGATGCTCAGATAAGTTTTATACCGGTTATCGGTCAAACTTATTTTTTGTATGAGAAAGCGGATGCTTCACACCTTGTCTCGATGATTAGTCCTATCGAGTGGGGCAGATCAAAAAATCCTTATAAAAGCTTTGTTGCAACAGTCAGACTACTAGCCGATCATACCTGGAATGAGGTTTGATTTTAACCTAGACTATAGATTCATTATTTATTCTTACTTCTTCCATTGCTTCGGTATCCTTTTTCTTCTAATGCTTTTAAAAGTAACTCAGGCTCGTTAGTTTGAATAATACTAGCCCCATTAGTTAAGAGTTTTTGTAAGGCCTCATTTACTTTACCGCTCCTAATGTCTTGATCTGGTTCATCCAACGCATTGATCCAAACACGAGCATTTTTTGAGCGAATCGACTGAACCAATTCTGAGTTGTAAAAGGAAAAATCAATATGCACGATTGGTGGGTTAAATAAAATGATGGAAGAATCTGCCATTGCCGCTGAGTATGCTCTTGGCATGATCATAAAGTCCTTACCTGCTGCGCGAACTCGCGACAGCACGTTATAGTCGCTATCAAAGAAAAAAACGATGTCTTTAGTGTCTGTTTGGTTAACAACCTCAATAACCTTTTCGATGAGATCTGTTTTTAAATCAAGATCCACAAGAATTTTTCCTTTCGCAATTTTTAATGCTTCCTCCAAGGTTGGAATTTTATAGGATGTTTTTTTTCCTTTATCTACGATATAAAATTGGCTCAACTCAGCCCATGTAAGTTCTTCCGGATCGCCTTTACCAGTTGTAGTTCTGTTTATAGTACGATCATGCATTAAAAATGGAACCCCATCCTTCGATACCTTCACATCGGTTTCAATAATGTCTACACCAAGTCTAATGGCTTCCTGAAAGGCCATAAGCGAGTTTTCAGGGTATTTGTTATGGGCAGCCCGGTGTGATGCCACTAATACCTTGGTTGAAGAAGTATCAAGCAAGATACTTCTTAAGGTATCTGATTTTTGTTGCCCAACGGCAGCAAAACTAAAAAGCAGTGCAAGCTGTAAAAAGATTAATCGTTTAAAATTCATTGCTAATGAAGTCTTGGTTTATACTATGTTAAAATAAAGAGTAATAAAAGTAAGCATAAAAATGTAGTGTATTTTAGACATTGCATAAAATAGGTATCAAATTCAGCTGTGATAGTTTCGGTTTTAACGAATAGAGTCAGCTATCCTTAACCATAAAGTTTGATTAGTATAAATGCGCAATGTGAGCAAAGAAATACACAAAGGGTTAAGATTTTAATGAGCTAAGTTTATATGTTTGTTCTATCTTGATGACCAGTTTGTTTTTCATTGGTTAGCAAACCAACTATAATTTTTTTTCTATATGAGACCTTATTTATATTTCGCGGCAATCTTCCTTCTTTCATTGTCTTGCCAGCCCATTGAGAAGAAACAAGAACGATCGGTCGCGCAAGTGATGGACGATGTTATTACCAGACTTTACGAAACCGAATCCGTTGATCAATATGACAGCATCAATGATGCCTTCATGTTAAAATTTTTGAGCGAAGACGAAAAGAAAGTGCTTGCAACGCGTTATTTATATTTTACAGTTGATGTTCCCGTAACCGTGTCGCTGATGCACCATAAAGAGCAAACGGTAATTCCATTTTGGATGAAGGATGCTGGTTTTGTAAAAACAGCCGATGTTGTAAAAAATCAGGAAGGGTACGAATATGAAGTATGGGAAAAGAAATACAAAGCTGGAAAAGTTGAATTAGGGATAAACGGATTTGATAAGCATCGTCCTGTATATTTTATTACCGTGGCACCGCAAAACGTTAAAGATGATTTGCATATCACTAATGTATATCCGTCCGAGTTTGTAATTAATACTATGAAGGTTGGTGCTTTTACCTACCATGATTGGTCAGATCTATTACTAACTGAAATGCCTGACAGACTCATAGGTCAGAGACTATTTACAACAGTGAGAGGGCGGGCGCGGGAGGCACATGTGATAGGTGGTTTTCGTAAAACTCCTTTCCCATCTTCTTCCAATCCAGATCAAATCATGTTAACATGGAGCGGCTCACCTCAAACTACCATTGACATTCAGTGGCGCACGGATACAACAGTAGATGAAGGTATTGCAAGATATTGGATGGCGGAGAAAGATACATTATACGCTGTTCCCTCTAAGTTGGTAGTGCAGGATCGTATGCTTTTTAATGACCGTTACATCCACCGTTTCACAGCGGGTCTTAAAAATTTGAAGCCAGGGTCAAGTTATTCGTATCAGGTAGGATCTAAAGAAAAACAAGTATGGTCTGCAATTAAAACATTTAATACGGAGGCCGCTAATACAGATAAGTTTTCATTTGTATGGTTTGGCGATACTCATACTTTCCCTGATCAAGGAAAACTGGTGTCTCTGGCAATGGAGAAAAATCCTGATGCTGCGTTTTATTCCATTGCAGGAGATTTAGTAAGCACCGGATTAAACCGTGACGATTGGGATAAATTTTTTAATTACGGTAGCAAAATATTTGAGTATAAGCCTTTGATGCCAGTGCTAGGTAATCACGATCGTCAGGATGGTTTAGGTGCTCAACTGTATTACGATTTATTTAGTCTTCCGAAAAATGGACCTGAGAAGGTGGCCCCCGAAGGATCTTATTCTTTCGAATATGGAAATGCATTATTCATTATGATTGATTGCACATCCGAAGTAGATGACCATACGGTATGGATTGAAAGAACATTAGCTAACACCAAGGCTATCTGGAAATTTGTGATGTTTCATTTTCCTCCTTACAATTTTGAGGAACCTTATCCCGATATACAAAAGGCCTGGGGGCCGATCTTTGATAAGTACCATGTGGATATGGTGTTGGGAGGACATGTTCATTATTATATGCGCTCTCAACCGATGTTCAATAGCAACGTGGTAGATTCATTTGATAAGGGAACGGTATATGCCATCTCAATAAGTATACCCTGGAGTCATGATAATATTGGTAACGAGCCGTATGCTGTGCAGCGGTATTCAGAAGGTTATTATTATCAACGAATGGAGATTGATGGTAAGGTTTTGAAGTACATTTCGGTAGATAGCAATGGTGCCACCAAAGATGAGTTTGTAATTAAAAAGAAATAGCATGAGAAAAATAGTAACTGGGCTGGTTGTATTCGTTTTACTTTCATCTTCTTCTTTTGGTCAGCGGGTAAAGTCCGTAAAAATCGGAATGGCTTCAGATATTCATCTTCCCACCATGCATGATGGGGCAGCACGTCTAACTGTTTTTACAGATAGCATGAAAGTCGCAAAACCAGATTTCATTATTCAGTTAGGTGATTTTGTAACACCAGCTCCGGCTTGGGCAACTTCCTATTCAGTTTGGCAAGCTTATGCCGGAAAAAAATATGATGTGATTGGCAATCATGAAATGGATGGCGGATATTCTCTTGAGAAAGCATTGGCGTTTCGCAACATGCCATCTTCCTACTATACTTTTCATAGCAATGGGTTTCAATTTATTGTGTTGGATGCAAATGATAAAAAATTCCCAGATGAAAAAGGCTATCGGCAGTACATCGGGCCAACTCAATTACAATGGCTTGTAGCAGAGTTAGAAAAGGCAAAGGAGCCAGTGGTCATCTTTTCACATCAGGGGTTAGGAAGCTATAATGGTATTGACAATCAAAAGGAAGTAAGGGCTATTTTGGAAAGGCATAATAAATCAACCAAGAAGGCAAAAATTATAGCTTGCTTTAATGGCCATACTCATGGAGATGTTGCGGAAGAAATTCAAGGTATATGGTATATAACAATCAACTCTATGTCATATCAATGGCTGGGTGAGGAGTATAGCCATATCCGATATAGTGAAGAAATTGATAAAAATTTTAAATGGATAAAATTCACAGCGCCATATAAAGATCCACTGTTTGCTGTAGTAGAGATTTCAACTAAAGGATATATAAAAATCACGGGAAGAAAATCGGAATACGTTGGCCCATCGCCTTGGGAAATTGGGTTTCCAGAAGAAACAAAACCCTACTTTGGGCCTCAAATAACTTCACGCAATCTTCGATTCACATTGAAGTAATCCAGTTGTAGAACAAGCGCTTTTATAGGGTAACAAATCTAAACTTTGTCTGGATGCGGATGAGTCCAACCAGTTCTATACGCACGTTGTAAAAGCGAAGTGGCTTCAACATCACCAATTACCTGCCTTGTTTTAGGATCATAAACCATTTGCCGTCCTGTTTTCATTGACATATTGGCCAAGATGCAACTGGCTGCTGAGATGTGACCATTTTCAATATCAGCTACCGGCTTACTTCCATCATCAATAGCTTTTAGAAAGTTAAGCATGTGATATCGTGTTGCTGGTGCAGTATGTAGTTCAATGTCTTTCTCTTTCAAATCTTCCGGATACTTCTCTCGTTCGTAAGTCACATCTTTGTGAATGGCTTTGCCTTCGCCTACTGGCGTGAAGTCATATTTCATAACACTACAAGATAAGGTTCCTTTCTCTCCATAAATTTTATAAGCCCATGGGTATTCAGGATCAGCCGCGGTGCCCCAGGCGCGATGTTGCCAAACACAATTGAGTCCATCAAATTCAAACACCGCTGTCTGTGTGTCGGAGATATTTGACTTGCCTGGGTTAGGCATGTAAATGCCACCAACCGAACTAATTTTTGTAGGCCAACCAAGATCAAGTGTCCAGCGCACGGCATCAAACATGTGCACACACATATCGCCAACAATGCCGTTGCCGTATTCCATAAAGGCGCGCCAATTTCTATGCAATAAACCATCGTAAGCGCGCATAGGTGCGGGGCCTGTCCATTGATCATAATCAATATAATCAGGAACACCTTGAACAGGTGGATTACTGTTGTTGCGCATGTGGTAATAGCAACACATTTCTACATGTGAAATCTTGCCTAACAATCCGGCTTCAACAATATTCCTCTTGGCCTCAGCTAAGTGTGGTGTGCTTCTTCGCTGCATACCCACCTGCACGATTCGCTTATACTTGTTGGCAGCAGCTACCATTGCTTCGCCCTCTATTACATCGGTGCTGATTGGCTTTTGCACATACACATGACTACCAGACTTTAATGCGTCAATAGTTTGTAGCGCATGCCAATGATCGGGTGTGCCGATTAATACAATGTCCGGCTTTTGTTCCGACAAAAGCTTTTTATAATCGCCATACAATGCAGGCACTTTGCCCGATTTCTGTCTTGTACTTACTAACCTTCCCGCTTCCGTAAGTTGATGCTTATCTACATCGCACAGTGCAACCACATCAACAGGAGCGACCTGAATTAATCGGAACAAATCACTTTTACCATACCAGCCTGTGCCGATCAAGCCAACGCGTAATGCCTTTTGTGGATTGAGAATTTCCATGGCCTGTGCACCGAAGGCACTGAGCGCCAAGGTGGCGGTGGCCCCTTTTAAAAATCGTCTGCGGTTAATGTTGAAAGTATGCATAGAGGAGAGTTTAATAAAAGAACAAGGCACACTAAAATAAGAAATAGATTATTAATATGCCACAATTAGGCAGGGTGCGCATTAGTTAATGCTAGGCGCATTAAGTTTTAGTAAACTCTCTTATAAAATGATTCTTGTAGAAAAACTATTTCTTAGTTAACAAACTCAACTTAATCTCCGTGAGTCTACGTTTTGTATCAAGCGGGAAATCGCCTTTCATCATCCACTCGTAAAAGGAAGGTTCATCTTTTAGAACTTGTAGCACTGCTTTTCCCTTGTGCTTTCCAAAATTGAAGACGGCTTCATCCTTTTCATTTTTAAATATTCGCCCGGCAAGGTCAACCAGGTTCGATGCCGTGAGTTTATGCAGCACGTCCATGTTGTTTTCGATCACACCAACTTTCTTCCCGAGTCCGTCTGTTACTTCCTGATTTTCGTAGCGTTCAATCTGTGCAAACAGCACTTCCATCGTAGCTTGTGTATCGGCTTCCGCTGAGTGTGCATCGGTCATATCTTTACCGCAATAGAATTTGAATGCGGCCGACAGATTTCTCTTTTCCATCAGGTGGAAAATTTTTTGTGCGTCAATAAGTTTCTTTCGGCTATAATCAAACTCAACATCTGCACGAATGAATTCTTCAACCAAGACGGGAACATCAAACTTTAAAATATTGAAACCTGCCAGATCGGCTCCTTCAAAAAATTTTGCATACTCTTTGGCAACTTCTTTAAAGGTTGGTTTATCCTTTACATCCTCATTGCTTATACCATGTATGGCTGTCGATTCAGGTGGAATTGGGATGGTTGGGTTTATAATATTACTCTTCTTAATGACCTCACCATTAGGCATTGCTTTAATAACCGCTATTTCCAGAATGCGATCCTGAGTAACATTGATGCCTGTAGTTTCAAGATCGAAAAAGCAAAGCGGTATTTTGAGATTTAATTTCATAACCAACTAACTGAGATAAATAAAAAGAAATTAGGCAGGCTGGTAGGAGGTAAGTGCATTATAAAACTGACCGCTTGTGATTCCAATTTTTTTTAGAACCTCTTTCGCTGCATTTAAATATTCCAGGTTTTTTCCGCCAGGCAACGCAATGGGAAATTTTTCATTTGTGCTCGAGATGAGAATGGTTTTGCCATCCTTAGTTTCATGCTTACATGTACCATAGCCAATAGCCTGAACATCAGTACGCTCACGCAAGCCAAGTTGCTTTAAGGCTGAGTCAGACTCGGGGAATATCAATGTTCCGCCTTTTGGCGTTGCATCAGCAAGTATTTCAAATTGAGTTAATTCTTCTTTTGAAGTTGCACTGCTCAGTATTAGTATATGATGCTTATAATCAGTTAATTGAATGCTATCAGAAATAATACAAATAACATTGTCCTTACTAAGAACACATGGCTTATTGGGAAAGCATGAATCGAACTTTCTGTTGTTGAATTTTAGGACATGAGTAATCAGTGAGGCGATTAAACCGCCACCTTCACCCACTGCGAGTATTCGCTGTTTATCAAGGCTTTGATGAAAGATTTCCGTAGCTGTCAAGTGAACCAGTTTATTAACGGGGTTAAATATAATCCAAAATGTGTATCGATTAAAAAAGTTGTCATTATCCTTACAAAAAATTAATCGATTTTAAAATTGAATTTATTAACAATTACACACGTTTAAATGTAGATAACTTGTTGAAGGTAGTAGTATTCTTAGCGTTAGGTTTGTTGCCCTAATAAGAAACTACGTACAACAACCACAAAGTATGGAGCAAAGATCAACGCCAGTGAGGTTAAGTTCTGCGATGAGCGGGATGGGAAATAAATCTAAACTTTTAGTGAGAGATATCTCCGAAAGTTTGGGTAAGCTTCCGCCTCAGGCGCTCGATCTGGAAGAGTCAATTCTTGGCGCACTCATGCTCGAAAAAAATGCCTTAACGGCTGTGGTCGAGTTTCTAAGACCTGAACATTTTTATTCTGAACAACACAAAGAGATTTATAATGCCATTATCGACTTGTTCAAAGCTTCTGAACCTGTGGATATGCGCACGGTTGTTGCCCAACTTCGCAAGAGTGGTAAGATTGAATTAGTAGGTGGAGCATTCTACATTGCCGAACTCACAAGCAAAGTTAGTTCTGCTGCCAACATCGAATATCATTCGCGTATTATTATTGAGATGGCAATCAAGCGCGATCTGATTCAGATTGCCTCGCAAATTCATCACAACGCTTACGAAGACACAACTGATGTTTTTGAACTGTTGGATAGTGCCGAGCAAAACATCTTTAAAATTTCTGATTCAAACCTGCGCAAGAATTACGACTCTATGAAGTCGTTGATGTTTCAGGCGACCAAAGAGATTCAGGAAAAGCGAAATCATAAGGATGGCCTTACGGGAATACCCAGTGGCTTCTCACGGCTCGATCGAGTTACTTCAGGCTGGCAGAAATCAGAACTTACTATTATTGCTGCCCGACCAGGTATGGGTAAAACAGCTTTTGTTGTTTCGGCTTTGCGCAATGCGGCTGTTGATTTCAATATTCCAGTCGCCATATTTTCTTTAGAGATGGCCTCACTTCAACTTGTTAACAGGTTAATCTCTGCGGAAGCGGAATTGGATTCGGAAAAAATTAAAAAGGGCAATCTTGCCGATTTCGAATGGCAACAAATGGTGACCAAAACCACCCGACTTTCGAGTGCCCCAATTTTTATTGACGACACTGCAGCACTTTCGATATTGGAATTACGAGCCAAGTGTCGCAGGCTTAAAGCCGAACATAATATTCAGTTAGTAGTAATCGATTACCTGCAGTTAATGAAAGGTGAGGCCGGTGGAAATCGTGAGCAAGAGATCGCATCTATCTCAAGAGCGTTGAAGGGAATTGCCAAAGAACTTAATATTCCAGTGCTTGCTTTGTCGCAGTTAAGTCGCGGGGTTGAAACTCGAGGCGGAGACAAACGTCCACAGCTTTCTGATTTGCGTGAATCCGGTTCTATTGAACAAGATGCCGATATTGTTATGTTTCTTTATCGCCCTGAATATTACAAGATTACAGTTGATGAAGAGGGTATGCCTACAGCTGGTATGGCCGAAGTTGTTATAGCCAAGCATCGAAATGGTTCGCTCGAAAATGTAAAACTGAAGTTTATTGGTAAGTACACCAAGTTTGCGGATTACGATGCTCCGGATGGATTGACCCCCATGAGTAGCATTACTCGCGAAAGCCGATTGAACTCATTTAATGAACCCCCGCCATCTTCAATGAATGATGATGATACTCCGTTTTAAAGGGTAACCGATTCGTTTAAATAAGCCATCCATAAAATACTAGTCTCAACGACTTTACTTTTCAGTATTAATTTTTTTAAGCCATTTCAAAAATTCATTTTGCTTTAGTACCTTCATTAAAGAACTTATTCTATGAAAGCACTTGTATTAAAAGAAGCAGGTAAAATTGAATTGGTAGAACTACCAAAACCCACGGTTAGTAATGGTAAGGCCTTAGTGCGCATTAAAGCATCCGCGCTCAATCGTAGAGATGATTGGATTCGGGAAGGAAAATATCCAAACATAAGATTTGGAGTTACCCTAGGTTCAGATGGTGCCGGTGTAGTAGAAGCTGTTGGTGATGAAAAAGATCAACCTTGGGTTGGTCAGGAAGTGATCATTAATCCAAACATTGATTGGGGACCGGACCTTGAAGTTCAATCGGGCAAATACACTATTTTAGGAATGCCCGTTGATGGTACTTTTGCGGAGTACGTTTCCGTTCCTGTCGATCGATTACATCGTAAACCCGAACATCTCGATTTTCTTCAGGCTGCCGCATTACCACTCGGTGGTCTTACTGCACACCGGGCACTATTTCGCAGAGGTGAATTAAAGACTGGACAAAATGTATTGATTTCAGGTTTTGGTGGTGGTGTTGCTCAGTTTGCCTTCTTGTTTGCGCAAGCAGTAGGTGCTAATGTTTACGTAAGCTCAGGTAGTGACGAAAAAATTGATAAAGCCCTGAAACTGGGTGCCAAGGGTGCGTATAATTATAAAAAGCAAGCAACTTACGCTGACCTCTGGAAAACAAAGGGTGGTTTCGATCTTGTGATTGATAGTGCCGGTGGCGATCAGATTAATAACTTTATTAAAGTATTGAAGCCCCGCGGCAAGATTGTTTTTTATGGTGCAACTAATGGACTACCAACTAAATTAGATCTGTACCGGATGTTTTGGAATCAACTTTCATTGCTCGGCTCTACTATGGGTAGCGATCATGAGTTTAGTGAGATGTTGGCCTTTGTAAGTAAACACAAGATCAGGCCTTTAGTTGATTCCATTCGACCGTTCTCTAAGATCGTTGAATCATTCCCCGATATTACTAAGCCCAATAAAGTAGGTAAAATTGTGTTTCAGGTTTAGTTCTGAACCCTCGCGTTAGACCAACTTCAACCGTTCTGAAACTACATACTGACCAAGGTATTCATCTATTTCTCTGAAGAAGGGCTCATTCGTTAAATGCGTAACTGATTTAGTAAGCAGTTGCTGTACTATAGCATTATATTTATCGAGGTCAGCGTTGGATTTTTTCAAATCAAGTAGGCGATCTTTTATGGTTTCTATTAATTGCTTATCGGCCTTTACACTAAACTTATAATCCAGGTAGGTAGGTAAATCGCTTAATAGTCGAATAATAATTCGTTCACGATGTTCTTTTAAAATTTCTTTTAATTGAAGTAGTAATATTTCATTGTTTGTGTCAATCAATGACTTTGATCCCAGTAAAGCAGATTTTATTGTTTTCATTTTATCCAAGTAAAAGTTGATCGATCTCTTTATAAAACTCCTGATTATTCAATTTGACAAGTGACTTTCGTTTGATTTGCTCAACTATAGACGCATAGTTAGTAAGATCAAGATCTCGCTTTTGAAGATCAATCAGCTTTGATTTGATTTGAGCTAACTCGTTATCGTTGGCTCGAGCATGATATTTAAAAGCCAGGTAATAGGGGATGTCGTTTAGTAATTTATTAATGAGTAAATCCCGATGCTGATTCAAAATCTGCTTTACCTGAAATAATCTAACTGCTTTGTTTCGAGCGGTAATAAATTTTTGTCCTACAAGAGTTGATTCGATTGTTTTCATAAGCATATCTGTTTAAATCGATATACAAATCTGACGAATACTAATATTATTAGCAAGTTAATTACTAATTAATTTAGTATTTATTTATGAACCATTCTTTTCCACTTAAGTGATTAAATCTTAGCTATTTTGCCAATATGAAGAATATTGCACCTATTCGACTGACCGGAACCAGACAATCAGTATTTGATTCGATTAGTCAGTATCTCAGTGATGAGAATTTTAAAATCGCCTCTAAAGATTTCAATAGACCTTGGGGCGGCTTTTTTGTGTTGGCCGAATTGCAAGCTGAGAAGTTTGCTCAAAAATATTTTCCTGAAGTTGAATTTAGTTCATTGAAGATAAGCGCCAAACTGAGTCCTAAGATTCTGGTTGTTGAACCAACTAAAAGATTGTCGTGGCAATATCATTTCAGGCGTGCCGAAATCTGGAAATTGATTGCTGGTAGTTCAGGTGTTGCTATCAGCGAAAGCGATGAGCAAGGCGAAGTTCAGCGAATGCAAATGGGCGAGATCATTCGATTAAAACAAGGCCAACGCCATCGCTTGGTTGGTCTTGATAGCTGGGGAGTTGTTGCCGAAATCTGGCAACATACCGATGCAAGTAATCCTTCTGATGAAAGTGATATTGTTCGGTTGCAAGATGATTTTGGTAGATAATTTTTTGCAATGAATCTTCTGGAGACTTTTAATCGAACAATTGATTATTGGATTAGTGATATCCCAAATTATTCATTAAAGGAATTAAAGACAAAGCCCGATTCTACCAGCTGGTCGTTAGGGCAAGTATATAGACATCTGATTGAAGAAACGATTTGGTATTACGGACAAATTGCGCTAAGCCTTACAGATACCAAAAATCAAAATGAAGATATGACCGATCAGGCCAAAACTATGTTTGCAGCGAACGAGTTTCCGGACGCTCGTATCATTGGCGACCCGTTGATTTCGGATAAAGTACCACAACCAGAAAGTATTGATCAACTTAACCTCGATATGCGACAATTAAAGACTGATGCGTTCGTGTTATGGCAAAAAGTACCTGCCGATGCAAGAGGGAAATCGAAACATCCGGGCTTAGGTTATTTTACAGCACAGGAATGGTTTCAATATGTAGAGATGCACATGCGGCATCACTTACACCAGAAAGCAAGACTGGACACTTATCTAACCCAACAATAACGCGGGAATTGATCAGGCGAGATTTGAGAACTGAAGTTCATATAATTAATCCCATTTTATTACCCCGAAGTTTTGTAACATTGAAGACTATCTCAGTTTTTAACATCTACTATTACAACTATGAAAATTGGTGTTGACCTTGGAGGAACCAATATACGCGCAGGCTTAATTGATGGAAAGGAAATCATTAACGCAAAGGCTATTCCGCTTCAGTACAAAGAGGACCTTGAGAACACGCTGGAGCAATTGAAATCCATTATCCACATGGTCTTTAAAAAAGGTGTAAAAGGTATTGGAGTTGGCGTGCCCTCCATTGTTGATCTGGAAAAAGGAATTGTGCGCGATGTGGTGAATATTCCTTCCTGGAAAGAAGTTCCGTTACGGGATATCCTCGAGAAAGAATTTAATGTGCCTGTTTTCATCAACAACGATAGCAACTGTTTCGCGTTGGGCGAGAACTATTTTGGGTTCGGACAGCAACACCAAAACTTTGTAGGCATTACATTAGGCACTGGTATTGGATCAGGTATCATTATAGAAGATAAAATATATAGTGGCAGCAACTGCGGAGCAGGAGAAATTGGCTACCTGCCTTATAAAGACTATGATTTTGAATATTACTGTGGTGCGAATTTTTTTGCGATCCATCACACTACCGGTAAACAGACTTTTCTGGAAGCACAAAAAAATGATGCTCGTGCTTTAGCGCTATGGAATGAATTTGGAAGTCATTTAGGTATTGCATTACGGTCGGTGGTGTATGCCTATGATCCGGAAGCAATTATTTTAGGTGGCGCCATTTCTAAAGCGTATCAGTATTTTGAAAAGCAAATGCGATTGTCATTAAGTAATATTCATTTTCCTAAATCTATCGAACGCCTTAAGATTTACGTTTCTGAGATTGAAGATGTTGGCATGCTGGGGGCCGCAGCACAAGTGGATCAATATTTAAAATATAGAATGAAATAAGTAGGAGTAAATTAAAACGCAATTCATATATGAAACGCAATACGGTAATTGTCATTTTAATACTCCTCGTCTTCTTTGTTATCTCTTACCTCACTAATATTTTAGGGACGCTCAATCCCAAAGTTTCGGAAAGTTATACTTTATCAGAAACGATGGCTGGGTTTCTGCCGTTTGCTTTTTTTATTGCCTATGGCGTAATGTCTATCCCATCAGGATTTATGGTAGAGCGTTGGGGTGAGAAACGTATGATGATGTTGGCGTTTGCCCTCTCGTTTACTGGCGCATTGATGTTTGCTCTTTTTCCGGAGTTCAATGTCTTTGTGATTTCATTATTCACCATCGGTGCCGGCATGGCCGCCTTGCAGGTAGTGATCAATCCATTGTTGCGCGTGGCAGGAGGAGAGGAGCATTACACGTTTAATTCTGTATTGGCACAACTCATTTTTGGGTTGGCTTCTTTTATCAGTCCTCAAATGTATTCTTATCTGGTTTCCAATATTGATCAGGGAAATATTCAGAAGCCAATGATCACATTGATGACCCGATTAGTGCCAGAACAAATGTCGTGGGTATCTGTCTATTGGGTGTTTGCCGCGTTGAGTTTAATCATGATTGCGGTAGTCATGATCGTGAAATTTCCAAAAGTTGTTTTGCGTGAAGATGAAAAAATGGGTTCACGTTCAAGCTTTGTGGAACTCATTCAAAATAAATATGTCATCCTCTACTTCATTGGTATGTTCGCTTATGTAGGCACTGAGCAGGGTATATCATATTGGATGTCAAAATTCTTAAGTAATTATCATGGGTATGATCCGGATACCATCGGTGCTGATGCAGTTTCATACTTCTGGGGACTAATGACTATCGGTGGAGTTTTAGGATTAGTATTATTTAAATTGTTTGATGGCAAGTTGGTGTTGCGCTGGTTTACGATTCTGGCAATTGTTTGTGTAGCTATAGGCCTGTTTGGTAGTAGCGAATTGGCGCTTTGGGCTTTTCCTGTTTCTGGTTTTTTTCTTTCTGTGATGTATCCATCGGTGGTTTCGCTTGGTTTAAATTCAGTGGCTAAACATCATGGATCGTTTGCGGGGATTTTAATGACCGGCATTGCTGGCGGAGCCGTAGTGCAAATTCTTATTGGTGCTATCAGCGATCTTATTTCGTTGAAAGTGGGCATGCTCTTTCTTTTTGTAACGCTGAGTTACATTTTA
>Ga0154020_10002897_pt1 | contig 20859 bp, 23 predicted proteins | sample Klosneuvirus_201_FD_109709 | JGI IMG/M metagenome (GOLD analysis project Ga0154020, IMG submission 109709) | Active sludge microbial communities from wastewater, Klosterneuburg, Austria - Klosneuvirus_20160825_MG | ecosystem: Engineered > WWTP > Aerobic digester > Activated sludge | place... | reverse complement strand
AGGACACAACTGACCGGCCATTTGCCGTTGGTCAGGTAGCAGGAGCGGCTCACTTCGGTAAAAAGTTGGTTGAGGGCGGGCCAGATGTAATCGGCGAATTGGACCTCAACGATTGGTTTCAGCCCGGCGGCGCTCATGCCTACCGTACTGCCGATGATAAAAGCTTCCTAAATAGGAGTATTGAACACGCGGTGGTCGCCGAATTTTTCTGCCAGGGTAGCGGCTTCCCGGAATACCCCGCCAAGGCGACGGCCCACGTCCTGTCCGTACAGCAGGCATTCGGGGTGCGCGCGCATGAGTTCTTCCACCGCGAACAAGGCGCAGTCCACCATCACCTTGGGTTCACGGCCCAGCGGGGTGCGTACGCCGCGCTCTTCGGTGACCGGCGTGGGTGCAAAATCATGGGTGTATAAATCTTCCGGACGAGGGTCTTCAGCATTTTTGCTTTGTTCAAAATCGGCAGCCACCGTGTCTGCGGCTTCCTGCTCGAACTGTCGGAGTTGTTTTTCGGAAAAACCGTTTTCAAAAAGGGTTTTGCGCAAGATCGGGTACGGATCGCGCTGTTCGTGTTCAGGCAGGTCGTCGCGGTACCATTCTTTCCGCACGCCAGAGGTGTGGTGGTTGAGCAACGGCACGCGGGCGTGCAGCAGAAACGGACGGCGCTCGGTGCGGATTTTTTCCAAAATGTCCTGCACGGCAAGCCAGCACTGCACAAAATCGTTGCCTTCAACCCGCACGGCTTCCAGCCCGGGGAAACCCTTCGCATACTCCACTGCATCGGCCACACGGGTTTCGGCGGCGTTGGCTGATATGTCCCAGCCGTTGTCCTGGACGAGGTAGAGGATGGGGAGCTTTTTCAACACAGCCATTTGAAACGCCTCGCTCACTTCGCCTTCGGTGACAGATGCGTCGCCAAGCGAACAAACAACTAAAGGCAGATGGCCATTGGCCGTTGGCTTTTGGCCGTTGGCTTCCTGGTACCAGAAGCCCATTGCCGCGCCGGTGGCGGGTATGGTCTGCATGCCGGTGGCGCTGCTCTGGTGCGGAATTTTTGGTTTGTCGGCCTCGCGCAGGCTGGGATGGCAGTAGTACGAGCGTCCAGCGGAGAACGGATCGTCCCGCTTGGCCATCAATTGCAACATGCAGTCGTAAGGCCGCATACCAATACCAAGCAGGATGCTGTCGTCGCGGTAGTATGGGAAAATGTAGTCTTGCGGCAGCAACTGGAGTGCAACGGCCAACTGAATGGCCTCATGTCCGCGCGAGGTGGCGTGCACGTACTTGGAGACAAACTTGAAGTTGGTTTCATATATCTCCGTCATAGCCTTAGCCGTAGCCATGAGCCGGAAGGCGCGTTCCAGAACCGAGGCCGGAACAGGATGCACGCCGTTGGAACGCGTGTTGATACTGGATTTTGGGCGCGAAATAGACGTTTTTGTGCTCAAGGTGCTAATTGCTTTGGTCGGATGCAAAGGTAGGCGGGCAGTTTTAAAAACTTAAAAATACCTTTGCCTGTGGGAAAGCGCAACAAAACGCTACCCTGCTTCCCGTTGCTACGTAACATGGTAAATAAAATTTGGTTGGCAATTCGACAAACGGGGTTTGAACTGTACAGTTTTCTCACTGCACCGTTTGTCGTCCGGAACTGCCTGGGCATGTTCGGCTTCTTTGGCGGGCTATTCCTGCTTACGTTCTGGTGGTTGAAATGCTACACCAACCACGGCGAAAGCCAGGAAGTGCCCAACTTTGTCGGCATGGGCTATCGGGCGGCATCGGCCATGGCCTTGTCGCGCGATTTCGAGGTCGTCGTCAATGATTCCACGTATGTGCCGGGCAAACCTCCCGGGCAGATATTGGCCCAGAATCCCGAGCCTGGAGGTCGCGTAAAAGAAGGCCGGACGATATATTTTACTGTGGCCAAGAACAACCCCGATATCATCAAAATGCCCGATCTGGTCGGCAGCGACGACTACGACCTGTACAGCCGTAAATGTTTACGCCTTGGATTGAAGCCGCGAGTTATGGCCCGAATTGCCGATCCCAAACTATCGCCGAACACGATCGTAGCCGTACTTTTTCAGGGAGACACGATCACCGAGGAAATCCGCAACGGCTATCGGGTGGAAATGGGCGCCACCATTGACTTTATCGTATCCGAACAGGTAGCACTCACCGTCGAAATCCCGGATTGTGTTTGCCAAACCTACGATGCTGCACGTTTTCTCATCAGTACCAGCAACCTCAGTGTCGGCGCCGTTATCCACGACGGCACAGTATTGGATGAACTCAGTGCCTACGTATGGCGCCAAACGCCCCAGTACGACCCGGAAGGAACCATGCGCGTTGGCGAACAAATTGATCTGTACCTGACGCAGGAAAGGCCTGCAGGGTGTAAATAAATAACACAATGGACTACATCTCCGTACACGAACTCAAACAAAAACTCGAATCCGACACCTCCTTTACCCTCGTGGACGTGCGCGAGCCCTGGGAACACGAGGAATTCAGCATTGGCGGCCACCTCATTCCTGTGGGCGAAATCATGAACCGGGTCGAAGAACTGGAAGACCACAAAGCCGACGAGGTAGTGGTGTACTGCCGTTCGGGCGCCCGCAGCGGCATGGCGCAGGCGCTGTTGCAGGCACAGGGGTTTTCGAATGTGCGCAACCTGGTGGGCGGTATGCTCGCCTGGAAGGAAGCGTTTGGCAACGGCTAATTCCGACTTGTTGAGCATGCAAAACCGAGTCGTTGGCGCCCTTGGAATGCTGATCGTCTGGGCACTGCTTGGAGCGGCATGCACACCGAGGCTGCGCACCGAGCGATTTGTACTCCCGGCAACGGGCACCGACGTTTCCGAGCGCCGGGCCTTGGCTGCCGGCCCTTGCCATGATTGGGAAGGCTACGTCCCCGATGCAACGCATCCCAGCCACTTGGCGCAGCGCATCCTTCGGGTGAATGTGCATGTGCTGGACAACAGCACCGGTACAGCCCACCGACCCAAAGATTCCGTCCTGACTTTTGTGCGTGACCTGCTTCGCATAGCCAATGCCGAACTGGATACGAATGCCTTCAATTGGCGGTCGCCCTGGGGTACACCCGTGCTGCCTAAACTATTTCGTTGCCAACTGACGCCACAGCCCGACAGCCCCGGCGATGAAGGCATCTATTTTCACTACGATGATACGTTGTGCTACTTCGTATCCATGGGCAAAAACCAAAATAACTTCACCCGCACCGTCGTGGAGCGCTACGGCATCGGAACGGACACGATTGTCAACATTTTCCTGCTGGTACACCACCCCGACAGCATGCGCTCGCCGACATACCGTGCCAACGGACAGGGTATTGCGCTGGGAACCTCGCTCAAAATGGCCGGCGTGCTCGAAAGCAGCGAAGGCCCGCGCAGTTTCGACGGGCTACTCAACCACGAGATCGGCCACATCCTCGGCCTCAGCCACGCCTGGTCGTACGATGGCTGCCCCGACACCAACGACCACCCGAACAAGTGTTGGGACTGGACGCCCCATCCGCCCTGCAACGAACAGGCTACCAACAACATGATGGACTATAACGCTTACCAACTGGCGCTTTCGCCATGCCAGATTGGTAAGGTACACGCAGGGTTTGCCAATGAAAAAAGCCCGATCCGGCGCTGCCTGGTACCCACTTGGTGTACCTTGCGTCGGGATCGGGAAATTGTAATAAGCGATACGGTTTCCTGGACAGGCGCACGTGACCTTGAAGGACATCTGACCATTGCCCCCGGAGGTAGGCTCCGGGTATCCTGCCGCGTTTCATTACCACCCGGAGCACGCATCACCGTGCAGCCGGGCGGTGTGCTTTGGCTCGACGGCTGTCGCCTGCACAACGCTTGTGGTAAAACATGGCAGGGCATTTTTTTAGAAGAAAAAAACGGCGTCCGGGGTGAGGCGCAGGTCTTACGCCGACCCGTTATGGAAAATCTGGAATAGTCAATTGATATGCTTGAACAGTTTGAAAAACAAATAAATGACCTCTTGAGGGGCGCCAAAAGCCGGCCATTGGCCTTGCTATTTGCTGTTTTGGCTTTGGTCGTTTACTGGCCCACGCGCCATGCAGGTTTTGCGATGGACTGGCTCGGCTGGCAGTATGCTTACAACCGAGAGGGCTGGGCAGGTGTGCCGGGCAGTTTCAGTTATCCGGGTCTGCATCCGGTACTACATTTGGGCAATTATGCGCTATACTGGTTGTTCGGCGCCAATTCTCCCGTGTGGTACGGGGTTTTTGCCGTGTTGCACGGTTTGAATGCGTGGTTGTTGACTCGGCTGGCACTGCGTTTGCCCGTTCAGGTTCCGGCGCAACAGCGGTTGCTCTTCAGTTTGGGTGTCGGAGTTTTGTTCCTGCTCTCGCCTTATGCCGCCGAGGTGGTGGTGTGGCGGGTGTGTTTGCACTACTTGTTGGCGTTATTGTTCGCACTGTTGGCCATGCATCGTACGCTCGACTATTTGGCTGCACCGAACAAATTTTTTTGGTGGCAAATTCAAGCATTTGTGTTGCTTGCATTGTTCACCTTCGAGTGGTCGCTGGTGATTCCGGTACTCATTCTGATACTCGTGCTGACGTGGTTTTTTTCGCAAAAAACACGTCCACCCCTGCAGGTGCTGGTGCGATTGTTTGCGCCACAAGTTGGCTTGTGGGCGTTTTATTTTTTACTGAACAAGATCAAAATCGGCGACTGGGTAGGGCACTACGGCGCGGACACGCACCTGAACATGGATCCGCCGTACATGTCGGCCAATATGCTGCGGTACACCGTCAAGCAGTTTGCGTTTGTTCGTGATTGGGAACACAACTTGAAAGCCCCCTTGTTTGAGCGCTTGGCTGAAGGGTGGCCTTTCTGGCTCGGCATTGGCATTATCTTGGTGTCCGCTGCGGTATGGCTGCTTTTTTTTCGCCGGCTGAACGAAAGACTCCAATGGGCCGGCGCCGCATTCTCCTGGTTTTTTGTGGCACTATTGCCGGTGTCCAACCTGTTTTTTTATGCTTTGCAATATTCTGAAAATGATCGTTACGGGTATTTCGCCAACGGCTTCGGATGGTTGGGGCTATTGTTGCTCCTGTCGTTTTTACCCAAAATGCTCTTTCGGGCAATACTCGTTGGATATGTGGCCGTTTCCGCATGGTTTTTGATGAATATCAACCAATGCTGGATCGAGTCTGAAAAAATCAGCGCGGGCTTGGTCGAGGATTTTCGCTGGTACGACCGTGACGAGGTCATTATTCTGGCTTCCCCGGACAACTACCTCGGCGTATTTATGTTCCGCATCATCGGACAAATCAACGGCTTCAACGAAGCGCTGGAACTTCGCCGTGGAAAACCGTTCAAAGGAAATATGTGGGAGGTCGTGCAGTTCAATGTGGTAGCGCCTGACTATGCGATCACGGCAGAAAAAGACAGCACCGGTTTGTTGTACAAAGTCGGATTCAAGCAGGACGGCAACTGGTGGTGGCGCAACGGCATCGGCGCAACGGATTATGAAAATGATCGTTATGCTTTCAAAATGAAGCAGTGGCACGTGGAAGTTGAACTAAAGGAAAAACGTCCGAATAGTGCCGTAATTTACCCCGTTGGGGACAAATGGATCGAAGTCGAATAAAACACGCGAATAAAACACATACACCATGAACAAGTACCGCTATGCAGCCCTGATCTGCTTCCTGTTTTTTGCCGTCGGTGCACTGGCCCCGGCCTGTAGTACCAAGTCCGGTTGTCAGGCCAATGAAAGCCTGCGCGCACCGGTAGATAACAAGGGAAATATCAAGAAGTCCAAAGGAGCCAAGTCCGGGTTGTTTCCCAAAAGCATGTCGAAGAAGATGAAGAAAGGGAAGTAACCTACACATTGAACCGGAAGTGCATGATATCGCCGTCGGTCACCACGTATTCTTTTCCTTCGACGGCCATTTTACCTGCTTCTTTCACTTTTGCTTCCGAACCGTAGCGCAGGAAATCGTCATATTTGATTACCTCGGCGCGAATGAAGCCTTTTTCAAAATCGGAGTGGATAACCCCGGCGGCTTCGGGCGCTTTGGCACCGTTCCGCACCGTCCAGGCCCGCACCTCTTTTTCACCTGCGGTGAAATACGTGATCAGGTTGAGCAAGGTGTAACAGTGACGAATGAGCAGGTTTTTACCCGGTTCTTTCAGGCCCATCATTTCCAAAAACTCCTCACGTTCCTCCACGGATTCCATGTCGGCAATCTGCGCTTCAATACCAGCACAAATCAGGATCACCTCGGCGTTTTCGTCCGCCACGGCTTTGCGGAGAACCTCCGAATGGGCGTTTCCGGTAAGAGCGGATGCTTCGTCTACATTGCACACATACAAGGTAGGCTTGGCGGTAAGCAGTGAAAGTTCTTTGACAATGAGTTGTTTGCCATCCTCGCCCATTTCAGCGAGCAATTCCCTTGCGGGTTTGCCGCTTTCGAGGTGTTGCTTTACAGCGGTCAGGATTTCAAGGTTGCGGAGTTCCTCCTTGTTGCCTGCTTTGGCCGCGCGGGCTACTTTTTCTATGCGTTTTTCTACCGTTTCGAGGTCCTTGAGTCCCAATTCATAGTCAATAATTTCTTTGTCGCGCACCGGGTTTACATCGCCGTCCACGTGCACCACGTTATCGTCGTCGAAACAGCGCACCACGTGTACGATGGCGTCCACTTCGCGGATGTTGGCCAAAAACTGATTGCCGAGACCTTCGCCTTTGCTGGCTCCTTTGATGAGGCCTGCGATATCCACGATTTCCACGGTAGTGGGCACGGTCCGCTGTGGGAGCACAAGTTCAGCGAGTTTGTCCAACCGCGCATCCGGCACCGTGATGATGCCCACATTGGGGTCTTTGGTGGCGAAAGGGTAGTTGGCCGCAAGGGCCTTGCCGCTGGTTAGGGCGTTGAAGAGAGTAGATTTGCCGACGTTAGGCAGGCCGACGATACCGCACTGAAGAGCCATATTTTAAATAGTTTGATCGAAGCGGGCGCAAAGGTAATCCAACATTTCAGAAGTTTGCAGTCCACAGCACAGCCAAACCGGCCATTTCACCTGCACCACCAAAAAAATGAACCATACCGCTCATTGTTTCCTCTCCTACCCCGATGAGAAGGTGCTTCTCGGAAATTTCATCGGCGACTACGTCAAGGGCCGGTCATGGGAAGACTATCCTCCAGCAGTGCAACGCGGCATCCTGCTGCACCGCACCATTGACAGTTTTACGGACAACCATACCTCCGTGCGGGCGAGTATTGCCCGGGCACGCGCATTTGCAGGTCGGTATTCCGCGCCGGTTGTGGATATTTTGTACGACTACTTGCTCTGCATCCACTGGGAACGGCATTCAACGGTGCCTTTCGAAGTTTTTGCGGAATGGGCGTACCATGGATTGAACAAGGGCTTTGATACCATGCCGCCCCTTCTGCAAAAACGCTGGCCGGATATGCTGGCCGGTCGTTTTCTGGACGGTTACCGCACGAGAACTGGATTGGAATGGGTATTGAGTATGTTCAATCGGCGTTTGCCTGCCGGGCTTCACCTCGGCCCGCTCGTGCCATACTTTTTCGATGAAATCGAAGGCTTTTCGGCAGATTTCAATATGTTTTTTCCGGAAATGCAAGGCGAAGCGATCCGATTTCTTCGGGAGAATTAAGAGGTTTCTGGTTAGAAGGTTTCTGGTTTCTGGTTCGCGACCTTCAAACCTTCTAACCAGAAACCTTCTAACCAGAAACCTTTTATTCCACCATCAAATTGCAGCCGCGGAGTTCGGCGGCATCCATACGCCCCAGCACTTCGAAAGAACCATCGGGGTACACTTTGCCGATGTCCTCGGTGGCGATAAAACTGCAGGTGTCCAAATTAGCAAGGTCTACAAACGACAAAACGCCTGCACGGCCTTGAATTGCCGGGCAAAACGGGTCGTACAATTCAAACGCAATGGCCTGCATGGTATCAGCGGGCATAAACTTCGGGATTCGATTCTGATCCGACGGGAGGCTATACGCCTGGGAAAGCAGTTCCGTCATGCCATACTCCGAATGGATGCCCGGCACGCCAAATGCCGCACAAAGAGTGCCGTGCAACTCATTTCGCGTCATTTCCAGTCGTCGGCCCTTCATGCCGCCCGTTTCCATGATTGTCACACCCGACAAATTCATCGGGTACTTTTCGGCAAAATCCAGCAAGGCATGACTAACCCCGAGGAGCAAGGTCTTGGTGCCCGAAGCCAGGCATGATTCGAGCACATCCCGTAGTTTATCATAATTGTACAGGAAAAAACCACTTTGAGGATATTGGGACAACCGGATAAAATGGTCGGCCATAGCTACTAAAGACGAACCGGTTCGCTCCAGATAGGAGGGCAACAGAGCCAATACACACCATTCAGATGGGTCGCCGTAGAATTTCGAAAACCCCCGTCGTGTATTTTCCAGATACAAAGCCATGTCGCGTACCGGATGCCGGGATGGGGTTTGTCCGGTGGTACCACTGCTCGTAAAAATCGTTTTCGGAATCCAATTTCCGGCCTGGATCAACTGGTTTTTGAAGAGTCCGACTGGAAGAAACGGGATTTCCGAAACAGAGGTGATACGATCCGGTGAGCGCCCGAGTAGTCTCAGGTACTGCGCATACAGTGCATTGTTTTTTGCCTGGTAGCGAAAAACCTGCATGGCCCGGGCCACGAAACCCTCTGGAGACGCGTCTGCCAGATTTGACAATAATTCTTTCCTGTCAGGAGTTTGCATTGCTGAAAAAGCCGCAATTTTCGGCACAAAATACAATGCCATGAAAAAAACCATCCTTTTCTCGGGGATACTAGTTTTGACGCTTGCTGCTGTTGCGCTTCAGTTTTGTGTGAAACCACCCAATTATCCGAAAGAACCTGTCATTGGGTTCCTTAGTTTGTCCAAAAAAATCATGCGCCAACCGATTTTGGGGGCAGACACCCTGACCGTCACCATTTCCTTCACAGATGGCGATGGCGATCTCGGCTTTGAAATGATCACCGACACGAGCATCATTATCACGGATGGAAGGGATTCCAAACTGGTGCAATCGCGCGGTCTTCCATTGATCGAGCAACAAGGGGCCGGAAACGGCATATCCGGTGAAATCTCTTTTGATTTGATGTCTACGTGTTGCATTTTCGTTGAACCGGTTTCCGGCATCAAGCGGGCATGCGAAAACGTACCCATGACCACGGACAGCGTTTATTACAAAATTCGAATAAAAGACCGGGCTGGAAACCTCAGCAACGAAATCTCAACCCCGTGGATCACGCTGATATGCAAGTAGCAGCCTCCCTTGTCAGGTCATGACTTCGGTTCGAAAAAACTGAAATAGGTCGAGCCGTAATTCCGCACGTCCACGATGTTGGGGTGGTTTAAAAATTCGTGGTGTGGGTTGTGCTCCAATACGAACAACCCATCAGGGCGCAACAGTTTTTTTTCAAAAATCCGGTCCGGGATGATGTCAATGGTCGGCAGGGCGTACGGAGGTCCGGCAAAAATGTAGTCGTATTGCTCCGAGGCGAACTCGATGAATCGGAACACATCCATTTGGAAAATCTTCAGGTTAGATTCGATTTTCAGTTGTGTGGCGATTTTGCGTACAAATTGCACACAGCCGGGAAATTTGTCCACGTATGTGGCGTCGGTACAGCCCCGGGAAATGAACTCGTAGCAGTGGCTTCCGGTACCACCAAACAGATCGAGCATTTGGGTTTGCTCAAAATCGAGGCGATTGTTCAGGATATTGAACAGGGCCTCTTTGGCAAAATCCGTTGTAGGCCGCGTCGGCCATTTATCTGCGGGCGGGTCGAAACGCCGTCCCTTGAATTTTCCTCCGATGATGCGCACGAGCCGTCAGTTTTTTTTCAGACAAAGCAAATCTACCAAACAGTGCCCTGGCAGGGCACCTGTTTCAGTTGGCAGTTTAAATGGAGCAGGAGGGTTGGCAAAGCGCACTTCGCGCACAAAACGAAAAAGTGTGCGGTACAATTCGGAGTCTTGAAGAATATTGCCGGCCACAGTCAAAGGCAGATCGGTGGGCAATATCCGAAACTGATCGTATGCAAGCAGGACGAAGTACAGCAGATCAGAAGCGGTAGCAAACGAAAAAGTGTTGTAGAACAGCAGGTTTTGGCGCTCTAGTACGATGATTTGCGCCGTTTGATACCGCAGGTTCAGGAAAACCGTGTGTTCGTCCGTGCCCGCCATCTCCCGGACATAACGTAACAGGGGCACGACTATATGCCGCGGACGGGTTTGTGGAAAAATATCTGCATACAGATTGGCCTGCGCCTTTTCCGTGGCAAGCACGAGATACGCGTCAAACGCAGGCAGTTCTTCGTATGCGTATACGTAATCGCCCGGAGCAAGTAAAAGATTGAAATAGCCCGAAAGATCGCCATGTTGAAACAGGCGACGAGGTACCAGCGTGACATTGGGGTGGAACAAAAAACCGTGTGTTTGGCCGTACGGCAATCCCCAGATTTCGGCATCCTTGAGTATACGCCGTACATCCTGATGTATTTGAACAAAGGGTTTTCCTGCGCCGGCATACTGCCAGGTTTCTACCGAAAGCACATCGTCGGCCTCATTCACGGCCAACAACGACAGGCTTTCGGTACCGAGCACTGCATACAAATGCGCCTGAGGTGCAGATTCTGCGTTCAGTTTGTCGTTTTTCAGGTCGAGGAAATGTCTATCCATGTCCGTACGGGGGTGTTCGCTATTTTCCCCGTAAAGATGCAACATCAATTTTTAGCGGCGGCTGTCGAATCGCCAATTTTACACGAACCGTTGTACCGGGCGCCTTCGTCAACCACCATGGTCCTTGCGGTGATATTGCCTTCGATGACGGCCGATTCCAGCAGATGCAGGGCTTCCAGTACGAACAGGTCGCCGTTGATTTTGCCTTTGATGACGGCGTCGCGGGCATGGATATTGCCCTTGACGTGACTCCCCTCTCCCATCACAAAACGTTTGTCTGCATGAACTTCTCCGTGTATGGCGCCGTCGAGGCGCACGTTGTCCGTACAGGCAAATTTTCCTTCAATGACGGTTCCCTTGGCAATTACAGTGGTTTGCGCGCTGTCTTTATCGGGGCCATTCGCCAGCAAGGAGGAAGGGCTGGAATTTTTTTTGTCTTTTGTAACAGATGAGAACATACAAAGTGCTGAGTGATGAACGATTCGGATTAGGTCATAGACGTATTAACAAGGAAGAATCATGCCAAAATTGGTTTGATCCGTTCCGTCTGTATCCCCGCAAAAGTCCTACTTTTGCAGCGAAAAAACGCACCGAACATCGAGCAATCTTCCTCCATTATTATTCTGGCAATCGAATCTTCCTGTGATGATACATCCGCTTCCGTGGTAAGGAACGGGCAGGTTTTGTCGAACTGTGTAGCCAATCAGGAGGCACACCGGTTATACGGTGGCGTGGTACCCGAAGTGGCATCGCGGGCGCACCTGGCAAATATCGTTCCGGTGGTGGATCTGGCGCTGGACAAGGCCGGCGTTCACAAGAATGACATTTCGGCGGTGGCCTTTACCCGAGGACCTGGACTTTTAGGTTCCCTCGTTGTCGGAACTTCATTTGCCAAGGCATTCGCTCTAAGCCGTGACCTGCCTTTGATTGACGTCAACCACATGCAGGCGCATGTGCTGGCTCATTTTGCAGATAATCCCAAGCCGACGTTTCCCTTTTTGTGCCTGACCGTGAGCGGTGGACACACGCAAATTGTTCGGGTTCAAGACTATACAGACATGGAGGTCATCGGCGAAACACTCGACGATGCAGCCGGCGAGGCGTTTGACAAAGCGGGTAAAATGCTGGGCCTCGGTTATCCGGCAGGGCCGGAGATTGATCGCCTTGCGCGTGCCGGCACACCGCAGTTTGAGTTTCCCGAGCCGGCCGTGCCAGCACTGAATTTCAGTTTTAGCGGCTTGAAGACGGCCATCCTGTATTTCTTGCGAGACCAAATGAAGCAAAACCCTGCATTTATCGAAGAAAACCTTGCCGACATTTGTGCCTCGGTACAGCATAGTATTGTAACTATTTTGTTGAAGAAGTTGCGCAAGGCGGCCAAACAGACAGGCATCCGACAAATAGCCCTCGCCGGTGGAGTAAGCGCCAACTCGGGACTACGCACGGCACTTGTGTCGTTGGGCGAAAAAGAAGGTTGGGAAACTTTTGTCCCCGCATTTGAATATTGCACCGACAATGCAGCTATGATCGGCATTGCGGGATACTACAAATACCTGCATGGCGACTTCTGCGGACAGGAAGTGGCGCCGTATGCCCGTGGATTTACAGGGTAATAAATACTGTTTTAGGCATGTCATTTCTGCTTTTTTACGTCACACATCCCAATGAGGAAACGGCCCGGCATATCGCCGAAAAGGTTGTGGAAGATTGCCTCGCGGCCTGTGCCAATATTTTCCCCATTCGCAGCGCGTATTGGTGGAATGGCGCCGTACAACAAGAAAACGAGTGGGTGTCCGTCCTAAAAACGCGACTGGATCTGGAGACCGATTTAGAAGCCTCTATCCGTGGGATGCACCCGTACGAAGTGCCTTGCATCCTTCGATACGAAGTTCGTGCCAACACGGACTATGAAAAATGGATTGCGGACGCTACCCGACCTGCACGCTAACTATTTCCCTTGCAACAATTGCAGACGCTGTTGCATGTCGGCAGCCTTTTGCTGATCGCCCATCACGGTATATATTTCCATCATCCCTTGCAATGCGATGGGGTCTTGGGGGTAGTTATCAAACGCCAGTTTCAGGAATTCAACACCACCGTTCAGATCACCTTTTTGCTTGTAGTAGAAATCGTAGCCTACCCGATGGCAAAAACGGTTGTAACTATCGTAGTCGGCGCCTTTAAAGGCCTTCAAAACCGCCAGTAGTTGTATCAACATATCGCCGTTGTAGGGTTGCTTATAGATCAAATCCTCCAAATCAGCCAGCAAGGGAGCCAGTTGAGGGTTCTCCCGATACTTTGCAGCGGCAACCGACATCTTCATCGTTCCGGCCAACCGATAGCCTGGATTAATTTCCAGGGATCGGTTGATGTAGTGGTTGATTTCAGTCAGCAGTGCTAAACGAGTGACGGGATTCTGGGGATCCGCACCGAATTGTTGTTTTTCATATTGCTCCTTGAACAGCATAGCCGCGTAATAGTAGTTGGCCCTGTAACTGTCTTTGGACACTTGCACGGCTTTTTCTACTAATTTCGAGCCGGTGCCACCCCAATCGGGTACCCGCACAAACACCCTCCAAACAAATAAAAGTGCGGCAATACCAGCCAACCCGGCAGCAAGGATGTGCGAACCGGCTCCTTTGTTCCCCAACCACGTGGGTAATATCTGCACAAAAAACCACGCTATAAGCAAACTAAATCCTACAGAGGGCATGTACAGATAGCGTTCATTCATAAATGTGCTTGTACTAACAAAAATGTTCGTGACGACGCTAAGTGTCAGCAAATAAAAAATAAGACAGTACGCAGCAATACGTTTGTTCGCATTGATACTATCGGTGTTTTCATTTGATGAACGGTTGAAAAACAACTGCCACGCAGCCCATACACCTGCAAATAGGTGCAGCCCAAGTGATACTATCGGTCGCCAATCGACCCAGTTGACTTTTGGGACATGGTAAGGGTAGTAGTCAATCGTGAGTGGGTACGGGAAAACGAGCAGTTTCAGGTACCAGCCGAGCGTAAGAAAGATGGTGGCGAATTTTTCCGCGATACTCATACCCAGGAACGGGTTGAGCACCAATTCTTCTACCGGATTTTCCGGCCTGACTAAGTAACCCAGGGCTTTATACCGTACGAACAGATACAAAACAGTAGCGCCGAGTAGCACCAAGCCAATTTTGGCGATGCTTTTGAACGGTATTTTCGAGAACATCCACAACGTGAGCGGAATGACAGCCACGAACGTGGCCACATTTTCCTTCGCTAATAACCCAAAAAAAAGAGCCGTGCCGGAATATGCCAACCACCGTAATTCACCTTGATCGGCATACCGCATAGCGGCATACAAACCGCCAAGTGCACCCAGAAGCGCCAAAATCTCGTCCCGCCCCTTGATATTGGCCACTACTTCTGTGTGAAGCGGATGCACCAAAAAGAAAACTGAAGCCCAAAATGCCATGCTCAGGTACCATACCTTTCCTTTATTCCCGCTGTAATACGGAAAAAGTGCCAGCAGAATTCGATACAACAATATCCCGGTAAACCCGTACAACAAGACATTGACTGCATGTGCTATGCCAGGTTGGTTTTTTCCAAACAGTCCGACTTCGATGGCAAACGAGGCTAATGGCAGCGGTCGGTAGCGGCCACCTTCGTAGAGCACCTTGGCGTCTTTGTAATACCCCAGCAGGCTATCGTTGGAAAAGATTTCACGCAGACCGGCAAACCCTTTCTGCACATAGTCGTTATCCCAAATGAATACTTGGTCATCCTGAAGATACCCGAAGCCGAGTGTCATTCCATACAGCAGCACAGAGAGCCCCGCCAGTGTCAAGATTTGCACCCAATTTTCCTGGAGAAATCCGGTGTTAAAAAAATTGGTGTTATCATGCTGGACTTCACGTGCGGGTGTGCCTGAGGGCCGACTCTTCGGTCGCAGTTTATCCTGTTTTTTAGCAGCCATGAGAAATGGTTAGCGGCAAGTTAAATAATTTGGGTTAGCGCCAAAAGTATCGCAGTGTACAATAACTTCGGCACAATCTTCGATTGGTTTCTGGTTTATAAAAAGCAAAAGTAAATGAAAAAACAGGTATTCACATTCCTCTTTGCGGCCTCTGCCCTATGTGTTTTGGTTGCTTTCACCACTCGTCCGAAAACATCAACGCCAGGTTCCACCGCCTTGAAATGGTACACTTGGGAAGAAGCCGCAGCGCTTAATAAAACCAAGCCCAGAAAAATTTTTGTGGACGTATTCACCGACTGGTGCGGCTGGTGCAAACGCATGGACAAATCCACCTTTGTGGATGAAAAAGTAGCGGCCTACCTCTCTGCCAATTTTTACCCGGTTAAACTCAACGCCGAGCAACGGGAAGACATCCTGTTCAATGGCGAAACATTCAAGTTTGTCGAAACCGGCAACGGAAAAGGCGTTAACACGTTGGCGTATGCACTGCTCGACGGCAAAATGGGCTATCCCTCGATGGTTTACCTGAACGAAAAGTACGAGCGCATTATGATCTCTCCCGGGTACAAGGAGGCGACCGACATGCTCAAAGAACTGAAGTTTGCTGCTGAAGACAAATACAAGACCACCGATTGGGAGGTATACAAAAATCAATAGCGGCCATTACCAAATCCGGCGGCACAGAACTATTTTTTCCAGGGAAGTTCCAATACACGCTGCGCAGCCAATTCGCCCAAAAGCACGCCGGCATCGCAATCCATCCGGAAATGCACACCGAGCGGAATACGCGAGTAAGCATCTTCATAAGCCAGGTCCTTGAACGAGGCCAGGGTTCGCGGCTTGCCGTTGAACTCTGTCCGGTACAAATGGCACTGATCCGTGAACGTGTAAGTCCCTGGACGTTTGGAATTGAACTCGAAGAATGAAGACAGAATTTTACCGCCGGCACCGCCGAAACCGGAGTGCCCGGATGGATAAGCGGGAAATGAGGGCGTTACACCCTCAAATCCTTCTATCGGGTTGTTCAAAATAGTGGTCCAGTTTGCTGCTTCCGGGTAGTATTTTGACATCACCCGGCGGATATACGACACGGGGCGTTCCAGGTTATAGACGTATTTGGACTGCCAGATCGCCACGCTGATGTCGTTCAGCGACATGCCCATCTTGGCGTACAATTCGACGGTTTCTTCCAGGTTCAGGTTTTCGGCTTTTACCACCTGATCGGCTACTGCTATAAGTCGGGCTGGAGGCGAGAAAGTGAGACCAAGAATATCGTCGCTCCAAAATTCGGCCAGCCAGCGTTGTTCGTACGCCTCCGGGCCATTTTCTTTAATGTTCCTGACCGTGCTGTACACCTCAAATGCTTGTGAGAAAAACAAGGATTCCGGATGTTCACTGTATGGAATTGGGGGACGGGCCAGTTGTTCTTCTTCCCGGAGGGCGAATGTGCGTACCTGGCCCCAAAAAGGAAACATAGCCTGCGCAAAGTCAGGAATAGTTGGCTCCCAAAAGCCGGGACCTGCCGGCGCATTATACGGAGGTCTTGGCGTCAGGAATGCATTGTGTGCTGCCTCATCGGTGCGCTCCCATTCGTAAAAAATACGGGCGACTTCCTGTCCGCGTTGGACGGAGCGTTCGAGCACGTCGGGAGTCGTTTCAGTAGCATATTTGTTGTACAACTCCTGATGCGTTTTCTCAATCAGGCCAAATTCATTGGGATAGGCGTTTTCCATGTGGAAAAAGAATCGTTTCATCAAGAATGCTTGTACTTCATTGATGACTGCCGGCCAATGGTACTCCAGGGTTTCGTCGAACTTGGGCACAGCCAATCCATTGTACAGATTGGCAAGGCTGTTGTACTGTGGCATTCCCGGCACGACCGCTTCGTACGCCGCAAAGCCGAGATAACCCAATGCATGCGGCACCGGTCCAGGACGATAACCTACCGCATAACGATCAAGTTGTAGAAAAACATCGTTCCAGCGCATGGTCACCTCGCTGCTGTGCGTGTGAACGAGCGTTCGGGATTGTTCCACTTCATATTCCCGACATGATTGCAAAAACAAGACGCTTATGCCGGCAAAAAAGAAAAAATACTTAAGCAAGTTTAAAGATATCATACTCAAATTTCATGAAACATTAACGGGAAATCGGAAAATGTACCGTTTTCGGCAAGCATATTACGACGTATTGGATTAAGTTTATTGCCAATAAGTTAACAAGAAAATCCTGACGGTATCTGAGGTTTTATTACCCGGCAAAGGTAGAAAAACATTCCGTTCGACATTCCCGATTGTTTGGGCTTTTCGTCCTCGTTTGTTGAACTTTGCGGCGTTTCAAGAGTTCATTGCCACAATTGTTTTTTCATTAGTTAACCAATCCCTTCCTTGAACAAAGAAGCCTTTATCGTTGACGGCATCCGAACGCCGATCGGGAGTTTCGGAGGCAGTTTGGCTCCCATTCGGGCCGATGACCTCGCTGCCCACGTTCTTCTAAAACTACTCGAACGGCATCCCGGTCTGGATCCCTCTGCCATCGAGGATGTTATTTTGGGATGTGCCAATCAGGCAGGAGAAGACAATCGCAACATCGCCCGAATGGCCTTGTTATTGGCCGGTATCCCATTTTCTGTCCCCGGCGAAACAATCAATCGCCTGTGTGCCAGTGGAATGGCTGCTGCTGTACATGCTTGTAGAGCCATTCGGAATGGCGACGGCGATTTGTTTATCGCCGGCGGAGTAGAAAATATGACCCGTGGCCCGTACGTGTTGAGTAAAAGTACCAAAGCATTCGGTACCGATTCCAAATTGTATGATTCCAGTTTTGGATGGCGCTTTATCAATCCTAGGATGGAAGCCCTGTACGGTACCGACGCAATGGGCGAAACAGCCGAAAACCTGGCAGAATTGTATCAAATCGGTCGGGAGGATCAAGACAGATTCGCCCTTCGGAGCCAACAAAAAGCAACAGCAGCCCGGGATGCCGGACGATTGGCGGAGGAAATAGCAGCCGTTGAAGTGCCCGGACGAAAAGGCGTTTTACAGGAAGTTGCGCACGATGAATTTATTAAGCCGGACACCACATTGGATATTTTAGCACAGCTACGCCCTGCATTTCGCAACGGAGGTACTGTAACGGCCGGCAACGCTTCGGGTTTGAACGACGGGGCTGCGGCTTTGTTGATCGCCTCTGAAATGGGAATTCGGAAACACAACCTTAACCCAATGGCCCGCATTGTCAGCGCTGCCGTCGTAGGTGTTGAACCACGTATCATGGGAATAGGTCCCGTACAGGCTTCACGAAAGGCATTGGAAAAAGCAGGCCTCATTCTCGACGACATGTCGGTTATCGAGATTAATGAGGCATTTGCTGCTCAGGTATTGGCTTGTACCCGCCAATTAGGTTTGTCGGACGAAGACGAACGCATTAACCCAAATGGCGGCTCCATCGCATTGGGGCATCCGCTGGGAATGTCGGGGGCTCGAATTTTATTGACGGCGGCCCGTTCGCTTCAGCGACAGCAGGGGCGTTACGCCCTTTGCACCATGTGTATTGGAGTAGGACAGGGTTATGCTGTAGTGCTGGAAAGGGCGCATTAAGATGCAAACAGGGCCGCCCTACCCCTCAATGGTATCCGATGGGATGGTGTCCGGTACGCTTTGCTGTGAGGTATCCGGTTCAGGTAACGGTTCCGCAATTTCCTTCCTGCGTAAAAACAGTTCAAACTGCATACCCCGGAGTTCAAAGCCCAAGACCATTGAACTGTCGTTCAGGGAGCGGATCAAAAACTCGATGGGCGAAGCACTTTTCTGGTAGATTGTGGATTTGGATTGTTCATAATCAACAGAAACCTCCGGACCAACAGGCAGATTGGTAATCATCTTTCCATCAGCACCAAATTGGAAATACGTTCCGGAGAGTGTTCCTGTCTCCTGGCCGTTACGAAGGCCACGTACCAGTTCCCAGCGTCCCTCCACAGAGAGGCTGTTGATCTTCGGATCATCAACACAGGCTGTAATAAGAAGGAATGGCAGCAACAACGGAAATAGCAGGAAAGGGAAACGTCGGTTCATTTCAAGGAAGTTTTTCAAACCGAGAAGTTATTTGATCTCAACATATCCGAAGCCCAAGTAAGGAAATTCTCCAAATCCGGCACAGTAACAAAACTCCATGAGTGGTGTTGACATACTGACTTCAAATTCAAAAACGAATCCGCGCAACTGGGTTATTCCTTCGGGATTTGGTTTCAAATGGATCAAGCGAGACTTGGCTTGCCCAAGTAAGCGATAACTCATGGGAAAAGAGGGGTCAAGCATTTTTAGTGCTGCCAGTGACTTGTACTGCATAGCTGCCTTAAACCGACGAACTGCGTGGTTGAAAAAACTAATGTCATACATCTCATTGTCGGGCAACAAGTATGAATTAGCGGCCTTGCCTTCTTCGACTGTCGTGAGAGAGATCGGTGATACCGCTTTAAATTGCATTGTTTCCTTGAAAAGGATCCGGGGCATGATTTGCCAGTGCTTGACTTCAAACTGAGCAGGGTTGCCCTCAACAGTACCCAAAGACAGGGGTAATTGCCGGAAGAGTTGTACAATTTGTTGCTCGAATGCGTGATCCAGATAAAGTGAAACACTGATCTTAACTTGATTGCCAAGCAGCCTGAACTCCTGTTTAACTTGGTCCATTTCATACGGATAAATCGCTAATGGACTGAAAGTAAACAATTTAAAGTTGTGTGATGCGGCATCGAACCCTAATTGCTGAATATGTGCGGCCAGATCGGTTCCGGCATTGGAAAGCACCGAAAATATCCAGTTGGAGATTTCGGATTGGTAGTTGATTGGAATGATAACGCCTTTTTGGCAGGAAAGGCTGAACTGGATGCGCATAAGTGTGTATTGTGATTAAAGAAAAGATTAAGCCCCGCTTCACGGTAATTTAAGGTGACAAACGCCCCACGTCGTCTTTTCGCCGCGAAAAGTACGGATAAATCGGTATTGGCAAACAAAAAATTAAGAATCAGCCAAAGACCTGTCCATACCATAACCGCCCACTTTTGGAAAAAGCAGGCAAAGCAGCAAAAAAAACCTCCCGGAGAAGCCAAACGAGGGTAGATAACCGAACATGAAAACGCCTCGATTGGCGTAATTCAACAAGATCTCGGTGAAAGCCGACGCGCAAATCGACTTTGCAATACCTTCGAAAGGTGTTCGTCCGGGAGGATCGGATAAAATTGAGCGTGTTAAGAGTTCAGCCTTTCAGGAGATTACCGGACTGAACTTGAAAAGATTAAAAAACCAAAAGCGGGGGCAGATAACTTGATAATATGGACTGAGTTGCCGAAAATCCGGCACATCAGGGTGTGTTGTCGTCGACAATAATGTACTCACAGCCTCGGACGATTTTATACCGGTGCCACCCGGAGTTAAGCCCGGTTACGGTTGTGCTCAGGTTTGTGGTTTGTGATTCCCACACCTGGGTACTCGTGGCAAGTTCCGCGATTTGCACGGTGTAATTACCGGACGAGCCGAAGGCTTCCCATTCGACGATTGCGGCACCTCCCCCCTGTTGAGTTATATCAACTGATGTATTCGCCGGCTTTGCAGCGAAAAGCAGAAAAAGAGATACAAAAAGTATGTACTTCATGAAAATGGAGTAGTTTAAAGAATCTCCAAAAGTCGCACGAGGATGAGCAATGAAACAATGCGCCACTTGTAACGCAGACTTCTTGTTTTTCGCTAGGCGAGGCGCATAATCGCCAATGCCATCCATCATCGTTTGTGTTGGTCTAAATGAAAAATGCCGTGGATCAAGAAAAATTAAGGCGTGTTGTCATCAACGATGATGAACTCAGGATGCTCCTGCTTAGGCTTGTCAGGGCGTTTTTCGTCTGAAGATTGAGCACGACCGCCTAAACCGGAGACGGCGAGAAACAAGCTAAGAAGTACAGCGAAAAATGGCATAGCGATGAACGTTTTGATTGTTTAATAACCTGGGTCAAAAGTCCAACGAAGCCTTGTCTCAGAAAAGGACACAATAACTTATTTCAATCCGTGCAGATTGAGTATTAAAACACCTACCCACCCTACCTTTGCCTCGGGCACGGCGGTTTGAAATTGTATTGTCATAAGTTGCTGGATTTGGCAAATGGTGGCTACCTT
>Ga0154020_10002895_pt1 | contig 20861 bp, 15 predicted proteins | sample Klosneuvirus_201_FD_109709 | JGI IMG/M metagenome (GOLD analysis project Ga0154020, IMG submission 109709) | Active sludge microbial communities from wastewater, Klosterneuburg, Austria - Klosneuvirus_20160825_MG | ecosystem: Engineered > WWTP > Aerobic digester > Activated sludge | place... | reverse complement strand
CCGGGACGGGACAACTCGGGGATGGGAGCAGAGGGGGGGGGGGGGGGGGGTTGGATGGGGGGGGGGTTTAGGGCCGGGGGAGTTGGGTGCGGGGCGCGGGGGCAATGCACCGGCTGCCGGGGCGTTCCGCATATGCTGTTGTGGGAGGTTCTTATGGCAAGCGAGCGTCTACTGGCTGTCTGCGGCGTTGTCCTGCTCTGCGGCTCTGTGGCGGCGGGCCAGAGCGCGACCAGGGCCAAGGAACCCGAGAACGCCACGCCCCTGGCCGGTCCCAAGATCGACGAGAAGACCGCCGGGCCCACGCTCGTGCGATATGACATGTCGAACCGTCTGCGACGGCTGAACGACGCCTCGCCGGAGGAGGCGGCGCTCGAACTGCTGCGTCTGAGCGAGGAAGAAAAGGGCGAGGTCGCGCACGTGCTCACCGAGCGGGCCAAAGCCGTGGACGAGGTGGTTGGGAACAACCTGCCCCTGCTGCTTGAGGCGACGCTGGCGCGCGAAGCGAACGACCGCAGGGCGCTGCGGGAGCACCTGGGGAAGCTGTACGAGAAGTTTGCGGCGGTGCGGGCGCGGGGTGCGCTGAAGGACGAGATCGCCTATGTGCTGACCGACGAGCACGCCTCGGCGTTCCGCACTCTGGTGGACGACTACTGGAAGGCGGTCGTGCGGGACGAACTCAAGGGCCGGACCAGCGAGATGGAGGGCGAGAAGGGGCGGGCGATCGTGGTCCGCGAGGCGCTCATGGCGTTCGGGACGGAGATCCGCCGGTCGTACGAGCGGCAGGTGGCGCAGAAGACGGCACAGTTGGAGGACCTGATCGCCCGTGCCGAGGCGACGCCCGAGCAGGCGGAGAAGATCAGGCAGATCACCTCGGCGGCGTTCCAGGCGAGCGGAGGCAAGCCCACGCTCCAGCAACGGCGCGAGACCTTTGCGAAGGTGATGAAGGTGCTGAGCCGTGAGCAGCAGGGTCGTGTGCTGTCAGAGTTGTATGGCGGGGGGTCGGGGGGGCCGGAGGGCGATGAGGCGAGGCGGTAGGTCACGGCCCTAACGCCCGCCCCACGGGCGGGGGTGATGGGCGATGGGCAGAACCGCGGAGGGCTGTGGGCTCGTATAGTGGCCCCATGCAGAAAGCACCCAGCCTGGCGTGGGCCCTGATGGCCTGCGCCTGCCTGGCTCTGACGGCGCCAGGGGCCACGGCCCCCGCCCGGAGCCCGGCGGCGGACGAACCGCGAACGGTCGATGCCTTGCTCGCCTCTCAGTTCGGGGAGTTGTGCGTGCTGCGCCCGAGCAAGGACGCGATCATGAGCTTCCAGCAGCCCACAAAGATCGCGCAGATTTCGGTCCGGGGCGGGCAGGAGGTCACCTCCGGGCAGTTGCTCATCCGGGGCGACGACACCGAACAGTCGGCGATGGAGCGCATCCAGAAGGTGCGAGCCGAGAGCAACGTGCCGGTGGAGGGAGCCCGCGCCGAGATGAACCAGGCCGAGCACGAGGCCGAGCAGCAGAGACAGGCGCGGGTGAAGGGCGCGTCCAGCGACCCGGACGTGAGGCGAGCGGAGCTCATCGCCACGGTGAAGCGATACGCGTTCGAATCCGCGGTGCTGAACCAGACGCAGGAGGTGTTGCAGTACGAGCGCATGCGGGCGATCCTGGCGAAGTTCCGGATCGAGGCGCCGTTCGACGGCATCGTGGATGTCATCCAGGGCGACATCGGGCAGGCGGTGGCGGAGAACGAGAAGATCATTCGAGTCGTGAACATCGACCGCCTGTGGATCGACGTGGGGGCGCCCATCGGCGACCCGCGAACCCTGGCGCTGAAGGAGGGTGACGCCGCGTGGGTGCTGCTGGACCGCGCGGGCACGCCGGAGGTCAGGAAGGGGTCGGTGGTTGAGGTTGCGCCGACCGCGGACCTGGGCAGCAGAAGCAGGCGCATCCGCGTGGAGCTCGAGAACCCCAAGGGGCCGACGCGGACGATCGCGGGCGGGCCGGCGTGGGTGCGGTTCACCGAGCCCGAGGCTGAGTTGCTGGAGCGGCTGGGGCTGAAGCAGAAGGCCATGGGAGGCGCTCGTGCCGCTGACTGAGCTGAACAACGTGAAGGCCCCCGGGTGGGCGCGGGTGGTGGCGGAACTGACGGCGGCGTCGCCGGACGACCGGCTGTACCTGGCCCGGCTGCTGAGCACGCTGGGGCAGGTGTCGGGCGCGAGGCAGGCGGTGCTGTGGTCAATCACCGGGCAGGGGGACTCTGTGGAGCCCCGTGCCGTGCTGCTCTGGCCATTCGCGCCCGACCTCGTGGACCCCACGGGCAAGATGGCGGTGACGCCCGAGTCGCTCTTTGACTCCGGGCGCGCGCAAGAGAGCCGCGTCGAGGCCCTGGCCGACACGAAGGCGGCGGCGCGGGCCTCGGCGATGAGCCGCGAGGTGGGGGTCTTTGGCATCGAGGGCGACACCCTGATGTACGACGCGCAGGGGGGGGCCAAGGGGCAGGTGCAGGCGGTGCCCATCTCGCAGGGCCAGCCCCACGAGGCGCCCGGCCTGCCCTTGGCGGGCGTGGTGACCCTGCTGACTGACGCACGCTCGCGCCAGGCCCTTCAGACCACCACCGCCATCGTCGAAGTCGTGGCTGGGTACATCTTCCAGCACTGGACCAGCCAGGCGCTGCGCCGGGCGCGCGCATCGTCCGCGGCCCTGGACCTGGCGGCGAGGCTCATCGCCGCCATCAACGGCACGCCGGACTTCAAGGGATGCACCCTCCAGCTCGTGAACGACCTGTCGAGGCAGCTCTCCGTAGACCGCGTGGCGCTGGGCTGGGTGGACGGGGCCAACCCATTCCGCACCGGGAGCGAGGGCGCGAGGAACGTCCGCTGTGCCGCCATCTCCGATACGGAGAACGTGGACCGGCGAATGGCGATGGTGCAGCGGCTCGAAGCCGCGATGGACGAGTGTCTGGACCAGGCGCAGCCCGTGCTCTATCCGCCCCCCCCGGCGGCGGGGGACGTGGTGCTCTCGCAGGCCATCACCCACGCGCACCGCGAGCTCGCCTCCGGCGACGCCAAGCTGAAGGTCGCGAGTTTCCCGCTCCGCGTCGCGGACCGCAAGGGCGACAAGGTCGTGGGCGTGATCACGATCGAGTCCGGGGGCGACGGCCGCATCGAGACCGCGACCATCGAGCTCATCCAGGCGACGCTGGACCTGATCGCCCCGGTGCTGGCGGTGCGGCACAGCGACGACCGGCTGATCGCGCTGCGGGTGTGGGACTGGATGGTCCGCACGGGCGCGTGGCTGGTGGGCCCGAAGCACACGGTGTGGAAGATCGCGGGTGTTGCGGGGCTGTGCGCGTCCATCGCGCTCTTCGCGGTGCACACGACATATCGCGTGGGCGCACCGATGTCGCTGCGTGCCACGGAGCGCCGCGTGATCTCGATGCCCTTTGACGGGATGATCGCGAAGATCGGCGAGAACGCGGAGGCGGGCCGCGCGGTCGCGCCGGGAGACCTCCTTGTCCAGCTCGACACGCGCGACATGCTGCTGGCGGCACTGGAGGCGGACAACCAGTTCGTGCAGTTCGACAAGCAGGCGGACGAGTCTCTGCGCAAGGGTGAGCTCTCCGAGGCGGCGCAGGCGCGGGCGCGGGCGGAGCAGTCCCGCGCCAGGCGGGACCTGCTGCGGACGCAGCTCGAGCGCAGCCGCATCGTCGCGCCCATCGGTGGCACGGTGACGTCCGGCGACCTGAAGGACAAGATCGGGGCATCGGTGAAGCTGGGCGACCGGCTGTTCGAGCTGGCGGACCTCTCGAAGCTGCAGGTGGTGGCGCGGGTGAGCGACTCGGACATCGCGCTGATTAAGGAGGCGGGCACGGGCGAGATCAGCCCCAAGTCCGCGCCGCACCTGAGGGTGCCGTTCGTCGTGACGCAGATCGTGCCTCTGGCGATGCCCGAAGAGGGGCAGAACGTCTTTGAGGTGCGAGGCGAACTGACGGGCAACCCGCCCGCGACGCTGCTGGACGGCATGGAAGGCCAGGCCCGCTTCAACACGGAGCGGCACAGCCTGGCCTGGATCGCCAGCCGCCGCATCATCGATCAGCTCCGCGTCTGGTTGTGGTGGTGAGCCCCCGCACGGGAAGGAACCAGTGAGCGAACGCTCCACATTCTCGCCCTTCTGGCACCGCGTGCGCGTCCTGCGCCCGAGGCTGCGTCCGCACGTGCAGATCACGAGGCAGCACTACAGGGGCCGGCGCTGGCACGTGGTACACGACCCATCCTCCAACCAGTTCTTCAGGCTGAACGTCGTCGCGCACGAGTTCGTCGGGCTGCTCGACGGCCGGCGCACGGTGGAAGAGGTGTGGCAGGACTCTCTCACCCGCCATGGCGACGGTGCGCTCACGCAGAACGAGGTCATCCAGCTCCTGTCGCAGCTCTTCGCGGGCAACCTGCTCTCGGCGGACATCCCGCCCGAGACCGAGCAGCTCCTCAGCCGCGGAAAGGAGCGCGTGGGCCAGCGGGTGAAGCAGCAGGCGATCGGCCTGATGTACTTCCGCGTGAGGCTCTTCAACCCGGACGCGCTGCTCGCGTGGATCGAGCCGGTGATGCGCCCCCTCCTGAACCGCTGGGGATTCATGGCGTGGGTGGTGCTGGTGGTCTCGGCGCTCGTGAGCCTGCTCCCCCACTGGGAGGCGCTCATCTCCGGCGTGGACTCCGCGGTGTCGCCGGACAACCTGTTCCTGATGGGCGTGGTCTTCGTCGCGACCAAGCTCTGGCACGAGCTGGGGCACGGGGTGATCTGCAAGAGGCTCGGCGGGCAGGTGCCGGAGTTCGGCGCGATGCTCCTGGTGCTGGTGCCATCGCCCTATGTCGACGCGACGGCGGCGTGGGCGTTCAAGAGCAAGTGGCAGCGCATGGCCGTGGGCGCCGGGGGCATGATCTTCGAGCTCTTTGTCGCGGCGATCGCGGCGTTCGTGTGGCTGCGGACGCCCGAGGGCAGCACGCTGCACCAGGTCGCGTACAACGTGCTGTTCCTGTCCAGCGTGGCGACGGTGGTCTTCAACGCCAACCCGCTCATGCGGTTCGACGGGTACTACATCCTCTCCGACTGGCTGGAGGTGCCAAACCTCGCCCACCGGTCCAACCAGATGCTCAAGTTCCTCTTCCAGAAGCACGTCTATCGCGTGCGCGGGGCCGTGCCCCCCACCGGCGTGCTCTCGGAGGCGGTGATCCTGCTGGTCTACGGCGTGGCGGCGATGGCCTATCGCATGTTCCTGTTCATCTCCATCTCGCTGTACGTGATGGGAAAGATGTTCGCGCTGGGGCTGTTCCTGGCGGTGTGGACCGCCGCCACGTGGTTCATCATGCCCGTGGGCGGGTTCGCGCACTGGCTGGCGACCAGCCCGCACCTGGCGCACCGGCGCGGGCGGGCGTTGCTCACGAGTCTGGCGCTCATGGGTGTGGCGCTGCTGCTGGTGGGGGTGATCCCCGCGCCGGACCGGCGCCGAGCAGTGGGCGTGCTCGAGCCGGTGCACCGCTCCACGCTGTTCAGCGCCGCGGACGGGTTTGTGGCGAGCGCGCACGTCCGCCCCGGGCAGCGCGTGAAGAAGGGCGACGCCATCGTGACGATGGAGAGCGACCGTCTGGTCGCGGAGCGTCGGCACGCGGTGGCGCAGTTGCAGGAGGCCGAGTCCAGGCGTGACGCGAGCGTGGCCCGCAACATCGCGGAGTCGCAGGTCGCCTCGGACTACTGCCGCACCCTGCGCGAGCACCTGGGCCTGATCGACCAGCGTCTGGCGGGGCTCACAATCGTGGCGCCGCACGACGGCGTGATCGTGACCAACGACCCCGCGACGCTGGTGGGCGCCTTCGTCGAAGAGGGCAGCCCCATCTGCGAGATCGTGGACGACCAGCTTCTCCGCGTGACCGCGGTGCTGACCCAGCCCGAGTCCTCGTGGATCGTGACCGAGCCCTACACGGTCGAGGGGCGCCTTGTCTCCGGCCCGCGGGACACCTTCGCCTGCATCAAGGACCGCGTGCTCATTGCGGGCACGCGCGAGTTGCCCCACCCCTCGCTGGGGCACGCGGGGGGCGGGCCCATCGAGATCGACCGGCAGGAAGAGTCCGGGCGGCTCGCCAAGGGCGAGGTTTTCCGCGGGTACTTCTTCCCCGCGCACGACGACGGGCTTCGCGGCCCCGGGCTGGTGGCGGGGGGGCGGGGTCGCCCGGGAGAGCGTGTGAGCCTGCGGTTTGAGCTGCCCTCCAAGCCTCTGCTCGTGCAGTGGACGGACCGGCTGCGCAAGACGCTTCAGGGCCGGGCGAAGGTCTGAACATGACCCAGGCCTTCACGCACTACAACGCTCTGTACGAGTCCTTCCGCAGCCGGCGGATGAAGCCGGAGGTGCCCAAGGGCATCGACCTTGCCGCCACGCGCGTGCTGACGCGCCTGAAGCACAGGCGATTCGCCGCGCCGTACCTGCTCGGGCAGGCGGGGCTCACCGCGGCCCTTTCCGGCGAGTTTCACAACATGTCCGACGGCGCGCTGGACGCGACGATCAGCGACCTTCGCGAGCTCTTCGTGCGTTCGAGGCAGGACGCCGCAATCGTGCGCCGCGGCCTGGCCGCGGTGCGCGAGGTGGCCCGGCGCGTCACGGGCGAAGAGGCCTACGAGGTGCAGCTCATGGGCGCCCTGGCGCTCTATCACGGGCGCGTGGTGGAGATGCTGACGGGCGAGGGCAAGACGCTCACGGGCTCTCTCGCGGCACCTCTCATCGCGTGGTCGCGCCGCCGCCTGCACGTATTCACGGTGAACGACTATCTCGCCGCGAGAGACGCCGCCAGCCGCCGGCCGATCTATCGGCGCTGCCTGCTGGAAGTCGGGGCCATCACGCAGGAGATGGAGCCGGGGGATCGCTACCCGGTGTACGCGCGCGGGGTGATCTACGGCACTCCCAAGCAGATCGTCGCGGACTGGCTGCGCGATCAGATCCGCCTCGGGCAAGCGACCAAGCCCTGGGCGGCGAGGCACATCCAGGGCGCCGCCGGGCATGACGCCGGGGGCGGCGAGGGGCCGATGGTCCCCGGGCTGCGCGCGGCGCTGGTGGACGAAGCGGACGCCGTGCTCATCGACGAGGGCGTGGTGCCCCTCATCATCGCCCGCGCGCGGCGCGAGGACGACATGGCCAAGGTCTATCGCGAGGCGTCAACGCTCGCGGGGAGGCTCGACGAGGGGCCGGACTTCACCATCGACCAGGTGCAGCGCCGCGCGGACCTCAGGCAGCGCGGGAAGGACCGGCTCGCGGTGCTCACGGCGGAACTGATCGAGCGCGGCGGAGAGCCCATCTGGAAGGCCACACGCCGCAGCGAGGAACTCGTCAGGCAGGCGCTGGTGGCCCGGTACTGCTACCTCCACGGGCAGCACTACCAGATCGTCGAGGGCAAGGTCATGATCGTGGACGAGTACACCGGGCGATTCCTGCTCGACCGGCAGTGGGAGCACGGCCTGCACCAGTCCGTGGAGGCCAAGGAGGGGCTGGAGGTGACGGCGGACCGCGAGACGCTGGCCAGGCTCAGCTTCCAGCGGTTCTACCGCACCTACCCGTTCCTGTGCGGCATGACGGGCACCGCCGCGGACGCCGTGGGAGAGATCGAGTCCGTCTACGCCCGGCCCGTGACGGTGATCCCCACGAACCGGCCCATCGCGCGTGTCACGATGCCCCTGCGCGTGTTCCGCACGCAGCGGGACAAGTGGGGCGAGATCGCCGCGGCGATCGAGGTGATGCACCGCGCCGGGCGGCCCGTGCTGGTGGGCACACGGTCCATCCGCGCCAGCGAGCTGCTCAGCCGCCTGCTGCAACTGCGCGGGCTCGAGCACCAGGTGCTGAACGCGAACTTTGACAAGGAAGAGGCGGACTTCATCTCGAAGGCGGGCAAGGGCGGCTCGCGGGCCGCGATCACCGTCGCGACGAACATGGCGGGGCGCGGCACGGACATCAAGCCGGACGCGGCGGCGCTGGCCGCGGGCGGGCTGCACGTGCTGCTCACCGAGATGCACGGGGCCAAGCGCATCGATCGCCAGTTCATCGGGCGAGCCGGTCGCCAGGGAGACCCGGGCTCGTCGCAGATGTTCGTGTCGCTGGAGGATGAACTGATCGATCGGCACGCGCCGTGGTGGGCCAGGTTTCTCCGCAGCCGCGCGAGTGAGCCGGAAGTCCGCAACACCAGGCTGGTGGCGGCGGTCTTCAGGCTGGCGCAGCGCAGGCAGGAAGCACGCGACCGGCGGAACCGTGCGGCGGTGATGCGCCAGGACGACTGGATCGACAAGTACCTGCCGGGGTCGTGAAGGTGGTCAGGGGCAATCGCCACCGCCGACGGTGTTGATCAGCCACTCGATGTCCTGCTGGTCGACGTTGCCGTCTTTGCTGTAGTCCGGATTGCGGTCCGTCGGGTTGTCTCCGCCTGCGACAACATGGACCAAGTAGGCGACATCATCCTGGTCGACGTTGCCGTCCTGGTTGTAGTCGGGGTCGCAGCGCGGTCCCGGGTGGTAAAGGCCCACCGAGTCAAACCCCGCTTCCCAGAAACTCGGTGCGTAGAAGTAGCCGGGTTGAAGCGTGGTGACCTGCACGCGGTCCACATTGCGGATCACGCTGCCATAGGTGCGTCCTGGGGGCAGTCTGGGCTCAAAGGTCGTGGGGTCCTCGTCGCCCGTGCCTCCCCAGCCGGAGGGCAACTCCTCTTGGTTGTAGGTTGGGATGACGAAGTAACGCGACTGCCATTCCTCGCTCTGCCTCGGGCACCCCTCGCCGACGAAGAACACGGACACATCGTCCGCCGGGTTGTTCGGGTCTCCGTCGTCGAAGAGTTGGAGCACGAGCGGGCGCGTGCTCGGGTCCATCGGTTCGCCGAAGAAGTTGTCGAGGCGAGCGACCCGGACATAGCAAAGCAGCGCCAAGTCGTCTCCCCCGTGCCTCGTGAGATCGCCCAGCAGTTCGGGCGCGGCGTCGTTGGCGAGGGTGATGCCCCAGAAGTCGAGGTAGGGCACACCCATGAAGTTCCCGCCGTCCGCGCCGCCGGGAAAGATCATCTGCCGGCCATTGACCGTCCAGCCCTGGTAGTCCCCGGGTTGGTCGAAGTTCTCCTCGTGAAACGGCTGTGCCGACGCGGCGGCGGCGAGGCTGAGAGAGAGAGCGAGTGCCTTCATGTTTCCTCCCGGCGGCGGCTCCGGGCCCCGCCTTTCCCATTCTATCAGGCCGGTCAAGGCCGGCCCTTTCCCGGCCCGCGCAAGCCGCTCCGCCGGAAGCACCTAGAAGTAGTTTTGCCAAATGGGTGGCCGGGAGGGCGTTCGTTCTGCATGTTTCCACAGGGAAACCGCTCCCGCGTGGAGGTCCGAATGCGCACTCCTTTGCTCGCCGCGTCCGCTCTCGCCACCCTGCAGGCCTCGGCGGGGATCATCTATCAGTCGCAGACGCGGGAGACCACGGCGTTCGCCTCGATCGTGACCGAGACTGCCCAGCAGACGCACGCCGCGCCCGGGCTGGGGCCCTGGGACGTGACGGCGGACGCGCTTGCGGTGTTCAACGCGGACCCCGGGCCCGTCTCCAGCCGCGCACGGGCGCGAATGGTCTCCGACACGACGCCCGAGGCGATCAGCCTCAGCGGGTCGTACGTGCTCGAGCCCGGGTTCTACTTCGGGACGGGTACGGCGACGGGCCGCTCGTTCATGAGCATCGTGTTTTCGGTGAACGAGGCGAGCGCGTTCAACCTCTCGGGCCTGTTGCCGGGCCTGCCGTTTGATGAGCCCTTTGACCCGACGCCCCGGCGCATCTCGCTCACCGGGCCGGGGACCGACCTCAACGTGCCCTGGGGCGCGTTCGACATCGACGGGGTGCTGCAGCCCGGCACGTACACGTACACGGTGGACGTGCTCTCCCGCGTGCCCGGCCCCGCGGGCGACACCTCGCCGGGCTTTGCGATCTCGGAGTTTGACGCGACGCTGACCGTGCTGCCCGGGCCGGGAACTCTGGCGGCGCTGGTGGTCACGGGCGGGTTTGCGATGAGCCGCCGGCGCGAGGTTTCGTTCCGCCGCGGCAGGGACCAGCGCTGACAACGTGACTGTGGTAGCATGAGTACCGGCCAGGCCGCGCGGGGGGCGTGGGGGCGCGGGAGCGGGGCCTCATGCGCACGCAGCTGCACGACGAACCGGCCGCGGGGTCCGACACGCACAAAGCGGGCGCGGCCCATCCGGCAGCCGCGGGCCACACGGCCTCGTGGTGGGTGCGTACGGCACGCTGGGGCGCGCGCCTCGCCCGCTGGGTGTGCATCGCGTTCGCGCTCGCGTGGCCCGGCAGCCTGGTGCTCAGTTTCTGGCTGGATGCGGGCACCGTCTCCGCGCAGGTGCAGGACAACATCCTGGTGATCGAGTATCAGGACCTCCTGGCCCGTCCCGGCTTGCTCAAGGTCACGCCGCCACTGCCGCTGAGGTTATTCTCACCCCGTGCGTGGCTCTCCTCGGCGTGGGGGCTGCCGACGGTGAAAGTCACGCACCCGCGGGCGGTGCGCGCGCGGCCCCTGCGGGGCGGGGCGACGTACACGCACGTGGTCATCCGTGCGCCGTTGAGCGTGGTGTCCGTGCTTGCGCTGGGGCTCTACGGCGTGCTGGGGCTGGTCCGCTATGCCGTCACCACGCGCGCCGTGCGGCGCGGGTGCTGCCACGTCTGCGGGTATTCGCTGGTCGGCGTGCCCGCTCCCCGCTGCCCGGAGTGCGGCACGGCGTCGCAGGCCTCAAAAAAGCAACCGCCCGAGCCGGCGGCCCGGGCGATCGACTCGCACTGACAGCGGTGTCATTACAGCGGGGTGGCGCGCCCGTACAGGCTCGTGGGCCGTGCGGGCTGGGGCATCGCAGGAGCTGCGACGGGCTGGTTCCGGGCCGCGTCCACCGGGGCGGGCGTCGGGGGAACCGTGCGCTGCGCGCGGAGCTGGTCGATTGAGCGGTCAAGCTTGCCCAAGATCGACTTTACCTGATTGAACGTCTTTTCGGACGGTCCCATGAGTGCCCTCCTTGGCGATGCCTGAGCAGCATCGGACATCGCGCTCCGTGACTTGTCCGGTTCACGCCCGCAAAGCGTCCCGCACGCCGGTCGTGACGGCTGTGCCGACTCGCCCGTACCCTGAAACGGTGGAAGGCCTGCGCGTCAACTCCCTTTCCGTGAAATGGCCCGACGGGAGCGACGCGCTCCGGGCCGTGGGGCTCGCCGCGGGCCCGGGGGAAGTCCTCGCCATCCTGGGGCCGACTGGCTCGGGGAAGACCACGCTGCTGCGGACGCTTGCGGGCCTGGAAAAGGGCCATGGCGAGGTCCGGTTGTCGGGCAAAGACCTTGCGTCGTTGCCTCCCCACGCGAGGGGGGTGGCAATGGCCTCGCAGGAGCCGGCGCTCTACCCGCACCTGACGGTCGAGCAGAACATCGCACTCTCGGGTGAACTGCGGGGCAGAGCGGACGCCGGGAGCCGTGCCCGGGCGTCGGCGGCGGCGCTGGGAATCGCGGACCTGCTCGCGCGTGCGCCGTCCACGCTCAGCGGCGGACAGAGGCAGCTTGCCTCGCTCGCCCGCGTGCTCGCGGCTCGGCCTTCGATCGCGCTCCTTGATGAGCCGCTGGCGAGCCTGGACGCGCCGGCGCGGGTGGGGCTGCGGCCGGCGCTGCACGCGCTGCTGCGCGGGCTCGGGTGCCCGGCGCTCTACGTGACGCACGATCACGAAGAGGCCATGGCCATCGGTGATCGATTGCTGATCATGCGATCGGGCGGAGTCGAGCAAACGGGCACGGGCGCTGAGCTCTTTGCGCAGCCCGCGAACACGTTTGTTGCGTCGTTCCTTGGTTCACCCCCGATGAACCTGATTGAGGGCGCGGCTTCTGGCGGGGTGTTCACGCCGGACGGGGCGGGGGCTCCGGTGGTGCCCGTTCCGGCCCGCGTGACGGACAGCCGCGTCACGCTGGGGATCCGGCCCCGCGAGTGCGAGGTGGTCGCTGCGGACGCCGCGCTGCGCGCCGAGGTGCGCCGCATCACCTTCGTGAGCGGCGAGTGGGACGTGTGGCTCGAGCTGCCCGGTGGGGCGCCGCTGCTGTGCCGGTGCGGCGAGCCGCCCGGTGCGGGGGTTGGCGTTGCGGTCGGCGTGCGAGCCTCGCGTCTGCACTGGTTCGGGCCGGATGGTGCGGCACTTGGCACGTAGGATTGCCCGGCGACACGGAGGCCACGATGCCCAATCCCACCCCCAAGCCCCGTTCCACCCCGAAGCGATCGCTCCGGGGCGTCTCTGCCGGCGGGCTCGCCGACCTGGCCGAGACGCGGGAGGCCTTCTGGCAAAACGTCGTGCGCGAGATGCTCACGTCGCTCTCTGCCATCTACGCCCAGGGCCGGAGCGACGACCCGGCGCGCGCGGCGATGTTCGATGGCAGGATCGCGATCATCACGACCCGGGGCGAGCGCATCGGCATCGGCGCGGTCTCGCCGGTCTTTGCGTGCTCGGTCATGGACATGCCCGGCGTGCGGGGCCTGGCCCACGACGTGGAGTGCACTGTCTTCCAGATCGAGACCCCGGAGGGCGAGGTCTTCACGCTGCCCCTGCAGGAGGTTCGCGCGATCCACGCCCTGACCCACGAGCTGATCGAAGAGATCAACAGCGCCAGCCAGGAACGAGAGGGCGGGGAGATGCCCTTCGGCTTCGAGGCGTTCACGAGCCTGGCGCGTTCCAGACGCGAAGAGTCGTGGGCGCCGTTCTTCATCGGGCCTGACTTTCCGCAACCGCCGGGCGACTCGGCCTGAGGTCCGGAGCCAGCCCCGAGCGCGCAAAAAGAGCGGGACCCCGGCCTTCACCGGGGTCCCGCGAAAATCTCCGCTCCAAAGTGCGATCCGTGATCAGGCGCGACGGCGACGGCCGGCGGCCAGAGCGCCCAGGCCCAGCAGGGCGGCGGCGCCGGGGGCCGGGAGGATTCCGGTGGCGTCCGTGCGGACGTTGTCCATCACCCAGAAGTTACCGGTGTCGTGGACGATCACGTACTTGATGAACTGGCCCAGGGGGGCATCGACGCGCAGCGTGCCGGGGCCGCTGGCGTTGCTGTTGATGAAGCGCAGGTTCGCGGCGCCCGAGTCGGTGTCGAGCAGGTTGTTGTTGATGTCGTAGGCCTCGAGGAAGAACGTGCTGTTGCAGGTGTAGCCGACCTCGACGTAGGTGGCATCGCCGTTATCGAAGGTGATGCGGCCGTCGTTGCCCGAGCCGTCGAGCGCGCTGGTCACGCCGACCTCGCCGTAGACCCAGTACTCGCCGGAACCGGTCTGGTTGCCGGAGGGCCAGGACGAAACGTTGTACCCGCCCAGGAGGCGGTTGCGGGACACCAGGGGCGACCCGGTGGTGCTGCTGCCGAAGGTCACGCCGGTGTAGTACGAACCGACGGGGACGACGTCGACGGCGAGGAAAATGCCCTCGTCGAAGGTCATCAGGATGTCAGCGTGCGCCGCCGAAGCGAGCGCAGCGACCGCCGCGAAACCGAGAATCGTCTTCTTCATGTCCTGTCTCCTCTCAACTCGAACTGGGCCAAGGACCCCCCTTGCGCCCCACTTTGGGTCGTCCACCTCATTGAGTTTGACGTGGACCCCCAAGCTCTCTCTCCGCGCCCGCACAGCGAGCGCAAGATGAGGCTATCGAACCTCCCAAGGAAAGCAAGCCCAACAGTGGGGATTCTCCCCCAATTTATGCCGCGTGCGCACATGATCCGCACCGGCGGGTCCGCAGGGGTTGAACTAGGCAGAGCAGAAGGGCGGCCTACCACCACTGGGCGGGCCTTGGCCGCCGCCACCCCTGCCGGTAGAGGAAGCCGTGAAGACAGGCACCGGTCTTCAAACTCCGGAAACAGAGTCCTATAACCGCGATGTGTATCACCTGGGGATAAGCCGTGCGCAGCCTCGAGGCGCAGGCGACTTCGTGGGCAGGTAGAGAACCTCGCCCGACTGGCGCGAGGTGGCGGGGACGGGCTCTCCGTGCTCCACATCGAGCGATGGGTCGGACCGGTGGCGATCACACGATCCGGTGGCGGAAGCTGGTCACGCCGCGTGCGCCCCGCTATCCTTCACCCCTTCAATCGGGAGCGGCCCGATCGGAGAATGTTCGGTCTCGCAGGGTTTACCTACTGAGAGGTTGGAATGGCCAGCAGCGGCACGATTACACAGGTCATCGGCTCCACCTTCGACGCGCAGTTCGGCGAGGACTCGCTCCCCGAGATTTACAATGCGTTGCAGGTCAAGGCGCAGACCAAGGCGGGCGAGCTTGATCTCGTTGGCGAGGTGCAGCAGCACCTGGGGGGCGGTCGCGTCCGCGCGGTGGCGCTCGGTTCCACCGACGGCCTGCAGCGCGGGATGGGCTGCGTCGACACCGGCGGCCCCGTCACGGTGCCGGTCGGCGAGGGCGTGCTGGGCCGCGTCTTCAACCTGCTGGGCGCTCCCATCGACAAGGCCGGGCCGGTGAACGCGACCAAGAGGCAGCCCATTCACAAGGCCCCTCCCGAGTTCGCACAGCTCAACCCCAACACCGAGATCCTCGCCACGGGCATCAAGGTCATCGACCTGCTGTGCCCCTTCGTTCGAGGCGGCAAGATCGGCCTCTTCGGTGGCGCCGGCGTCGGAAAGACCGTCGTCATTCAGGAGATGATCGCCCGCGTGGCCAAGAACTTCGGCGGCTACTCCGTGTTCGCCGGCGTGGGCGAGCGCACGCGTGAGGGCAACGACCTCTGGCGTGAAATGAAGGAGGCCGAGTACACCGACGCCGAGGGCAAGAAGGCCCACGTGCTCGACAAGGTAGCGATGGTCTTCGGCCAGATGAACGAGCCCCCGGGCTCGCGTCTCCGCGTCGCGCTCTCGGCCCTCACCATGGCCGAAGAGTTCCGCGACGCGTCCGGCAAGGAGACGCTGATGTTCGTGGACAACGTCTTCCGCTTCACGCAGGCGGGTTCGGAGGTGTCCGCGCTGTTGGGCCGCATGCCCAGCGCCGTGGGATACCAGCCCACCCTCTCCACGGAGATGGGCGCCCTCCAAGAGCGCATTACGTCCACCAACAAGGGGGCCATCACGTCGGTGCAGGCCATCTACGTCCCCGCGGACGACCTGACCGACCCCGCCCCCGCGACGACCTTCGCCCACCTGGACGCGTTCATCGTGCTCTCTCGCGGCATCGCGGAGAAGGGCATCTACCCCGCCGTCGATCCCCTCGCCTCCACCTCCCGAATCCTGGACCCCCAGATCATCGGCGAGCGGCACTACCGCGTCGCGCAGCGCGTGCAGCGCATCCTGCAGCGGTACAAGGACCTCCAGGACATCATCGCGATTCTGGGCGTGGACGAACTCTCGGAAGAGGACAAGAAGACCGTCAGCCGCGCCCGCAAGATCGAGCGGTTCCTCTCCCAGCCCTTCCACGTGGCGGAGCAGTTCACCGGCTTCAAGGGCGTGGACTCGCCCCTGGAGGCAACCATCGACTCGTTCGAGCGCCTGTGCAACGGCGAGGGCGACGACCTGCCCGAGAGCGCATTCATGTACGTCGGTACGCTCGACGACGCCAAGGCCAAGGCCGCCAAGATGGCCCAAGGCTGATCGCAGACATCCGAGACTGATTCGAACCGGCCCCCGCCCCGAGCGGGGGTCGTTTTTGTTTGCGGGGTTCCCCGCAATAGGGCCCCGATGGATCCGTTGACCTGTGACCGCCATGGCTGCGAGCCGTGGGAGCAAGCGAGAGGCCCCTAGGGGTACGAATATGAAGACGAACGTTGCCCGAGTCGCATCCGCAGCGTGGCTGCTGGCCACCGCCGCTCTTATCGGTCTGACGCCGGCGGCTCGCGCGGTGTTGCCCCCCGTGCCCGTTCCCCCCGGCAACCCGATGACCGACGAGAAGCGCGTGCTGGGCAAGATCCTCTTCTGGGATGAGCAGCTCTCCACCTCCAACGTGGTGGCGTGCGCGACCTGCCACCAGATGACCGGCGCGGGCTCGGACCCCAGGCCCCGCGTTCGCAACGCGGGGTTCGACGGCGTCTTCAACACTCCGGACGACGTCTTCGGCTCCGCGGGCATCGTTCACTCCGACGCCGACAACGACCTGCTCCGCGATGCGCTCTTCGGAACGGGCGTGCAGGTGACGGGTCGCACGGCGAACTCTCCGATCAACGCGGCGTACGCGCCGCAGCTCTTCTGGGACGGGCGCGCCGGCCCGCAGTTCATCGATCCGCAGACAGGCCAAGTGGCGCTCAACGCCGGCGGCGCGCTGGAGGCTCAGAGCGTCGGTCCCCCCGTGAGCAACGCGGAGATGGGGCACGACGGCATCGACTGGAGCGCGATCTCCGAGAAGCTGCGCAACGTGCGCCCGCTGGCGCTCGCGACGGCCCACCCGACGGACGTCGCGACGGCGCTCTCCGGCAACCCGAGCTACCCGGAGCTCTTCCGCCGCGCCTTCGGCACCGACCAGATCAACTCCAGGCGCATCGCCTTTGCCATCGCCACCTATGAGCGCACGCTCGTCTCCGACCAGACCCCCTGGGACCGCTTCCTCGCCGGTGACAACACCGCGATGACGCCCCAGCAGGTGCAGGGCTTCAACGCTTTCCAGGCGCACTCGTGCTCGGTCTGTCACAGCGTGGCCAACCAGCAGCTCACGGGCTTTGGGTTCCGCAACATCGGGCTGCGCCCGCCCCAGGAGGACCTGGGCCGGCAGATCGTGACCGGCGACCCCAACGACCGGGGCCGCTTCAAGGTGCCCGGGCTCCGCAACGTGGGGCTGAAGAACAACTTCATGCACAACGGGATGTTCACGACGCTGACGCAGGTCATCCAGTTCTACGCCCGTGCCCCGGGTGCGCCGGTGCAGTTCACGGACAACCGTGACCCGGTGATGAACCAGATCGTGCCCCTCCCGCCGCAGGACGCCGGGGTGATCCAGGACTTCCTGCAGAACGCGCTGACGGACCCGCGCGTGGCGGCCCGCACGGCCCCGTTCGATCACCCGACCCTCTTCATCAATCGCGCCGCGGACCAGGCGACGAACCTGGGTGGCGGAGCCGCGGGCTCCGGGGGCATCATCCCCCGCCTCCTCGTGCTCTCCCCGGGCATGCTGGGCATCGATGACTATCGCATCGGGCTCGACGGCGCGCTCGGGGGCACCAACGCGGAACTCGTCATCTCCTTCAGCCCGCCGGTCAACGGGCGCATCAACCCGGCACGCACGCTCTACGCCGGGCCAACCGAGGGGGTGGGCGCGGGCCTGGGCCTCTCCACGGCGCACGTCTCGCTCTCCGTAAACTCCTTTGAGCCCGGCCAGGTCATCTTCGCCCAGTGGCGCGTGACCGACCCCGCGGGGCCCGCGGGCATCGCCTTCAGCACCGTCGCACGCATCCCGCTGTTCTGCGGCTCCACCGGCTGCCCGCCCTGCGACCCGGACCTCAACGCAGACGGCAACCTCGACCAGGACGACGTGGTCTACCTCATCGACATCATCGCAGGCGGGAGCGCCGCTGCAGGCCTCAATCCCGACTTCAACAAGGACGGCAACCTCGACCAGGACGACGTGACGGCGCTGGTCGGCGTGCTGGCGGGCGGCGCGTGCCCCTGAGGGCATGATCCCTACTGTCCCACGTGCCGCGACTGCCCGAGCAGCCGATCGACGCGATCCGAGACCTTGAGGCGCAGCTCCGCTTCGCGCCGCGGGAGGCGTTGCTGCGTGACATCGAGCGGGCGCAGCGGCTGTGCCTGACCATCCGACCGGACGTCAGGTATCCGGAAGACTGGGTGTGCCAGGCGGTGACGGGGTATCGGGCGCAGATTGCTCGCCCCCGCGTGATGGATGGTGCCGACCTGCTCGCCGCCATGCCCGGGTTGTTGCAGAGGCTCTGCGAGCATGCGGGGCTGACGGCGGCGGAGGTGCCGGGCGCGCTGGGGCTGGACGAGGTTGCGGCTCGGTGGAAGATGAGCCGCGCCACGCTTTCGAGGTGGCGAACCCGCGGACTGCCGACGCTGCGGGTGCGGGACGGGCGGCGCTCGGCGCGGGTGGTGGTGCGGCGAGAGATGGTGGAGGCGTTCGAGGCGGCGCACGCGGATCTGACGGGCGGCCCGGGACGCCGCGCGCGGCTGACGGCGCGCGAAGCAGCGCGGGTGGCGGCGCGGGCCTCGAGATATCGCAGGTGCCTGGGGTGGTCGCTGAACAAGGTGGCGGGGCGGCTCGCGGCGAAGACCGGACGCAGCCGCGAGGCGGTGAGACAGGTGCTGAAGCGTTCGGAACTGGACGCGCCGACGTTTGGGCATGCGCCGCCCCTGCGGGAGCGCGACGGGCGCGTGCTGAGGCGTGCCTGGGCGCGGGGCGTCACGCTGCGGGCGATGACCAAGGCGACACGGCGCAGCCCCGCGAGCATCCGGCGGGCCATCAACCTCGCGCGGGCGGGGTTGCTGCGTGACCTGCTCGAACGCGGTGTGCTGGAGGCCGGCGTGGTGGACGAGGCGGCGCTCCGCGCGAGGCCCGCACTCGAGGGCCTGGGACGGCCCGCGCCCGCGACGCTGGATGAACTGCTCGCGGCGGCGCGGACGCGCGGGGGAGCCGTGCCGTTCGAGGAGCGGGTGAGACTGGGCGCGTACCAGTCGCTGCGGAGGCGGGCCGGGGCCGGAGTGGCAGCGCTCTCGCGGCTGCATCCGGCGGCGGCGGGGCTGGACCGGATCGAAACAGACCTGCGCTGGGCCGCCCGGCTCAAGGCCGAACTCATTCGCGCCCAGCTTCGCGTCGTTGTGACGGCGATCGAGGCTCGCGTCGGCGGCCCCATCGAACGCGCACCGGCGGGGTCGATGGTCGCGCTGCTCGCCGAGGCCCTCGCGGCGGCGAGCACCGCGGTGGACTCCATCGACGCGGCCCGGGGTGGGCGAGTGGCCGCGGGGGTCGGGCTTGCGGTCGACCGCGTGATCGCCCGACGCGTGAAGGCGGCGGGCGGCCCCTGGCCCGGACGCGCCGCGCCTCTGGCGGCGGGGCGAGAGGCCCTCGCGGACTGGACCCGCACGCTCTGCGAGTGGCAGCGCTGGCTGGAGCCCGATGCCCGGGTGCTTCCGGTCGCGCTCGCGGGGGGGCCGAGCGAGTCGGAGTCGAGGCTGCTCGTGGCAAGGTTCGGTTGGGGCGGACGCCCCCGGACGCTGGCGGAACTGTGCGAGGAGCTGGGTATCGCCGAGAACCGGGCCCCTGTGCTGGAGCAGGCGGCGGTGCGGCACGCCGTGGAGGCGGCCCGCGAGCGTCCGGTCAGCCCTGCCCGAGCAGGCGCAGGATGACCTCGCGCACGGACTTCGCGTCCGCGCTGCCGCCGGAGAGCTTCATGACCTCGCCCACGAGGCGGCCCGCGGCGGCGAGCTTGCCCGCGCGGACGTCCGCCGCGACCTTTGGGTTTGTGTCGATGACGGATTGAGCCCACTGTTGCAGCGCGGCGTCGTCTCGCACGAGCAGCAGGCCGGCGGCGCGAGCGGCGGCGGTGGCGAGCTGGAGTGCGGACTGCGGCGAATCGGGCGGGGTGTCGTGCCCGGCGGCGTCGAGCAACGGGGCCACGCCCTGGTTGCCCAACGCGCCCTCGTCGCGGAGCTTCACGACAGCGGCGAGCCACAGGGGCGAGATCGCGGGCGGGCCGTCTTCGGTGGAGCGGGGGAGCAGGACCTGAACGATGAGGTTTGAGACGGCGCGGGCGCCGCGGGAGGGTGGCACGCCGAGTTGAGAAAGCGCGGCGACGGCGGCATCGAGCAGGTCGGCGGCGGCGCGTTCGGCGGCGATGGCGCCGGCGTCGGGCGCGGGGATGTCCCAGTCGCGCGTGTACGACGCGGCTCGCTCCGCGGGCAGCGGCGGGAGCAAGCCGCGGATGGACTCCACCCACGACGGGTCGATGCGGACGGGCGCGAGGTCCGGGTCGGGGAAGTAGCGGTAGTCGTGCGCGTCTTCCTTCTCTCGCTGCGGCACGGTGACGCCCCGCACGTCGTCCCAGCCCCGGGTGGACTTGGTGCCCGGGCCGTGCTCACGCCGGGTTTCGAGCCAGCGGCGGGGCTGCTCGGCGGCTTCGTGCTCGACGGCATCGCGCAGCGACTTGAACGAGTTGAGGTTCTTGATCTCCACGATGGGCGTGCGCGCGGTGAGGCCCCCTTCGAGCGTGAGCAGGCAGTTGATGTTGGGCTCGAAGCGCATGTGGCCCTTCTGCATCACGCCCTCGGTCACGCCAAGGCTTCGGCAGATGGTGCGGAGGTCCTTTGCGAATCGCACGACCTGGTCGGGCGTGCGGAAGTCGGGCTCGGTGACGATCTCGAGGAGTGGCGTGCCGGCGCGGTTGTAGTCCACGATGGAGAAGTCGATGTCCCCGCCGCCGGGCGCTTCGTGGAGGAGCTTGCCCGCGTCCTCCTCGAGGTGGGCCCGGATGATGCCCACGCGGAGCGGGGGTTCGCGTGGGTCTTCGGCGGCGACGTGCGCATAGCCATCGGCGCAGATCGGCAGGTCAAACTGGCTGATCTGGTAGGCCTTGGGCATGTCCGGGTAGAAGTATGACTTGCGGTCCCAGCGCGTGACGCTGGCGATGCGGCAGTTGAGCGCGAGGCCCACGCGGATGGCGAGCTCCAGCGCGTGCGCGTTGAGGACGGGAAGGGCCCCGGGAAGGGCGAGGACGGTGGGATCGGTGAGCGTGTTCGGCGGCGCATGGTGGTGCGCACGGTGCGCGGGGCTGGGCGCGCGAGAGAACATCTTGGAGCGAGTGGAGAGCTCCACGTGGACTTCCAGCCCGATGATGACCTGGGAGGAGAGAATGGTCATGGACGGGAGAGGGTAGGGGAAGGAAGAGAGGAAGTGGGGGGGGG